>PJUA01000017.1_pt1 | contig 276222 bp, 234 predicted proteins | sample 1512151 | NCBI WGS metagenome assembly PJUA01 (sample SAMN08177678, study PRJNA422409) | Soil metagenome, whole genome shotgun sequencing project. | isolation source: Soil enriched on filter paper: beechwood xylan treatment | place: USA: Madison | collected 2015-01-15 | reverse complement strand
AATAAACCCATAGTCGGCTGTAGGTTGTGCATCAAAAAGGTAATCTGCATGAATGCCGCCATAAGACTTTTCCCAAAGAATATCTTGTGAGTAAGTTAAAAACGACAATAAAATAAAAAATAATAGGTAATTTTTTTTCATAATTTTGGTTTAGAGTGCGCCAAAACTAGATAATTTAACTTTTAATCCTTTACGGGATTCCGTATTGAATTAACTTTTTGTTTGATGTTTAAACAGAATATTTCAGAAGAAATCAAACAATAAAGGAATTAACATCAATATCATATTTTAATTTGATGCTTCTAATAGGATTCAAAAATTTCCAATATTTAACAGTAGATTTCTATGACATCACGATTTTAAAGCAATTCATAATTGATTATCTTTAACCATCAAAATTTAATCCCATGACAGAAATCTTCAAAATGTTTCGCGTTACAGCCGCAGAGTCTGAAAAAATAATGCAGTCTGTAAACGAACCGCATGCACATAATTTTGAAGAGCTGATTATTGGCAGTAAAGGCCAGCTTGAGCATTTTATAGATTTTAGTTCCAAATTAATAGACGCACCTTTTATAAGTTTTGTAACACAGGGCAAAATTCATCGTGTAAAACCGCTTATAAAAAACGGCGAATGTGATATGTGGGTTTTACGATTTAAAAGTGAATTTATTGCCGAAACTACTTTCAGCCTTTATGCCTCTTTTCATGATAAAGCCAATATTAGTTTACAGAGTAATCAGTGTTTTGAAAAACTGGATGTACTGTGCAAAATGACTTATGATGAATATGTACAGGAATCTCCGGATCTCTCTGTAATTAAACAACTGTTAAGTACTTTGTTTACGATTATCGAATCGGAACGACGTAAATTGAATCTGGATAATGACGAATCTAAGAAAATTCAGAGTTCGACTTTTAAAAACTTCTTGAGATTGTTAGAAGAACATTATAAGGAATCTAAAGATGTAAATTTTTATGCCGAAAAACTTTTTATGACTTCACGAAACTTAAACCTCATCTGCCAGAATATCTTACAGCAGAGTGTTTCAGAAATCATAGAAACCAGAAAACTTACCGAAGCTAAAAACCTATTAATGACTACTGATAAAAATGTTGCTGAAATAGGTTATGAACTCGGATTCAACGAAAAAACGTATTTCACTCACACCTTTAAACGCAAAGCAGGTATGACTCCAACTGAGTTTAGAGACGAAATGCAAAAACTTCTTTCTTAAAAACACAACCATTCTTCCGAAAATCGTTACCGTTGCCGCTGTTATTAAACAGAACTTTGTATCTCTTTAAAAATGATACTTTTTACACGACTAATAGCGATATAAAATGGACAGAAAAGATTTTTTAAAAACTATGGCAATTTTACCAATTGGAGCTGCAGCCATGAAACTCAGTTCTCTTAAAACTGTTTCTGATTCTTTTGCAGCGACTGAAAGAATGCCGGTTCTTTTTCTTGGACACGGTAATCCGATGAATGCTCTGGCCGATAACAACTTTACACAGGGTTTTCAAAATGCTGCTAAAACATTGCCTAAACCAAAAGCGATTCTTTGTATTTCTGCTCACTGGGAAACAAAAGGAACTTTTGTAACGGCGATGGAAAAACCAGAAACAATTCATGATTTTGGAGGTTTCCCTCAGGCTTTGTTTGATGTGCAGTATCCGGCACCGGGAAGTCTGGAACTGGCTCTGGAAACTCAAAAACTTATCACTTCAGCTTCTGTTGGACTGAGTCATGACTGGGGTCTAGATCACGGCTGCTGGACGGTTGTTAAATTCCTTTATCCAAATGCCGATATTCCGGTTATACAAATGAGTATCGATTATACTAAACCTGCTTCTTATCACTATGAATTAGGAAAAGAACTTGCGGCACTAAGACGCAAAGGTGTTCTTATTGTGGGAAGCGGCAACTCGGTTCATAATCTGCGATTGGCAGCGTGGGATAAAATGATGCTTCCCGGGTATGCATTTGAGTGGGCTCATATTGCCAATGAAAAAATGAAAAAAATGATTATTGAAGAAGATCATCAATCTTTAGTCAATTTTGATAAACAAGGAAAAGAATTCCAGCTTGCCGTGCCTACTCCTGAGCATTATATGCCGTTATTGTACATTTTATCTCTTAGGGAAAAAGATGAAAAAGCGACTATTTTTAATGATGCTATTGTAGCGGGATCACTCAACATGATGTCTGTCAAAATAGATAAGGCATGAGCATAAAAAAGTTGGTTTGGATTTCTTTTGGAATCCTTTTTCTAATTTCAATTTTCAGTTTTACTATTATGAATTCGAATACTAAAAATACTAAACTGCATTATGTAGTGAGACAGCCTAAAGTTCAAACAACTAATCCGCCTCTGCTTATTTTACTGCACGGCGTAGGCGGTAATGAACAAAATCTGTTTTCATTTGCTCCAGAATTACCGGATAATTTTGTTGTAGTTTCAGCAAGAGGTCCGCTCACTTTTGGTACAAACAGCTTTGCGTGGTTTCAGGTAGATTTTTCAACCGGAAAACCTCAAATAAATGCAGAACAGGCTGAAAATGCACGAAAAATGATTATTGATTTTATTGATGATTTAAAAACTGAAATCAGTTTTGATTCTAATCAGGTTTATTTAATGGGATTCAGTCAGGGCGGTATTATGAGTTACAGCGTTTCGCTTACGGCACCCGAAAAAATAAAAGGAATTGCGGTTATGAGCGGCAGACTTCTGCCAGAAATCAAACCATTTATTGCAGATGACAAACGTCTTGAAAAACTTAAAATCTTCATTTCGCACGGAAAACAAGATGCTGTTTTAAATTACCAATATGCTTTAGATGCTTCTGAATTTTTGAAAACAAAGAACCTAAATCCTGAATTTCATTCTTATGAAGAAGGTCATACGGTCAATAAACAAATGTTTGATGATGTAAATCTTTGGTTAAAAACCAATTTAAATTAAACACATCGAAACAATTTTAAGTTTTATTCTAAAAATTAAAAAAGAGTCTTTCAAAGTAATTTTGCAAGACTCTTTTTTTGGATGTTGGTTTATTCTAATTTTAAGTATTCTGTTTTAATACGTTTACAATATCGAGAAAAATATCGCTCCCTTCTCCGCTTAAAAAATTTGCTGCTGTATCAATCAGCGAATCCACATTTGACTGCGCTATATTATCCATTTTAGATTGCTCTCTTGTAATAGAAGGTTCTAATCTAAAATACGTAAGTCCGCCTTTTTGAAATCCGGATAATTGCTGGCTCGAAACCAATTGAACCGATTCTGTAATGATATTGACAATAGCGCCGCGTCCGTTTTCTGTTCCCGATAAATCATCTAAATCGCTAGCAAGCCATGGTGTAAAACCCCAATTTCCGTAATCAGGATCAGGAAGTCCCTGATGATTTGTAACCAATCCGGCTCCGCTTGGGTAAGAACCTGTTCCTAAAGATATTAGAATTATATCATCTAATGAAGAAGCTAATTTTGTTCTAAAAGCTTCGCTCACTGCCCAAACCGCAGGGTTATTTGACATTACGCCGCCATCAAGAGCCCATCTTTCGCTGGCATTTGAATTTGGAGCGCTTCCTCCGCCTAATTTACCAACTGGAAAATAAGTTGGAGCTGCGCTTGTTGCTCTTGCTGCTTCCCATACCTGATAATCATCTCCTGGATTTATCGCATCATACCAATTGAACAAGTAGGGGCCGTAATCTTTTCCCAGAGTTGGATTTTGAATACTGTTACCGCTGCTGTTAATAGTATAACTAGTTGTAAAAACATGTTTTGTTCTTGCATTTTCTAAACTTGCCATGTTTTGTTTGGCATCATTCAAAGTATAATTACCGTATTTCTGCTGTAAAAAGGGTTCTACTCCATTTCCGTTTCCGTCGTTGGCATAATACAAAGAATAATAATCTGGTACAATTGACGGTTGAGAAACAAAAATCTGAGAGCCGTCGTTTGTATAAATTTCATAGATTTCACTTGCTGTTAATGGCAATTTGTTATTTACCGGAGAAGATAAAGCAGTGGCAATAATACCTCCTGTCGATGTACCTCCTATTATATCGAACATTTCATAACATGATTTATTCAGCGCTGCTTCTATCTGCGAAAGAAAATAAGAAGGTATAATTCCTTTTATACCGCCTCCATCAACTGTTAAAATAATAATTTTACTCATAACTCTTTGATTTAGTAGTTTGTATTGGGTCTTTTACACAATAAATTTATAGAAACTGAGTGCTGCGAAGAATTAAATTGTCATCTAACGGTTATTTTTGGGTATAAAACCCTTGTTGTCAAGTATGAGTAATAAGCGAAAAAAAAAGAGATGCCTTAATTGACATCTCTTTTTAAAAATTTATTTAATTAAAAACTTGGCTTTGTAACTCTTATCTGCATTTTGCAGTATTAAGAAATAAACTCCAGAAGCTCTTAAATGTGTTTTAATTTCTTTACTGAAATTACTGTTGATTTCCAATTTAGGCTGTTTGTAAACTGCTTTTCCATTGGCATCAAAAATAACTAAATCAAATGTTCCTTCGTCGCCATTTAAATGTAAAGTGAAGTTTCCGTCATTTGGAACCGGAGAAATAAAGAAACCGTTTTTACCCGTAACCGGATTATCAACAGATAACGTCGCATCGACTTTTACTTCTAACGAAGTTGTTTTACTGCATGAAGCCTGAGTCAGATAATTCAGAGACAAAGTCTGAGTTCCTTTTTCTGTCCATTTAATTGTTACAGTGTTATTGCTTTGATCGATAATTTCACCACCAGTAACATTCCATGTATACGCCTGCATTGACTGCGTTGCGGTATAAGTTACTGTTGTATTATCATTGGTAATCAAAATATCACCTGTAATATCGGCTGTATTATTTAATCCAACCTCAACATTGGCAGAAACAATTCCTTTTCCTTGTAAACCGCTTGATTTCTTGTTCAGTTTTGTTAAATCAATTCCAAATGAATGATCTCCAGCAAATTTTTCAATGTTTCCAATTTCAAATTCTTTATCTGAAACTTTGGTTAAAGTGATATTTTCGTTAGAAACTGAGATGCCGCCCGACTTCACAATGATATCATTTTTCGTTAATGCCGAAGCTATAATTTCATCAGCAAATTCAACTTTTATAATATCTTTTTCAGAACAATCGCTGTTTGCCGAACTTAACGGAGTTACTGTACAATTAAGATCTATAATATCAATATACACTTCTACTCTGCTGGCATCGCTTGCGTTTCCAAACTCATCATATACTATTGCTTCAAAAGTATTTTTACCAATATATCCTTTTATCGGAATTAAAACTTCTTTTGCCGTTTCCTGATTTTGTTTGCTAACGAGAGTTTTTCCGGTTGGCGTTACAGCATATAATTCTACCGTTTGTTTGTTTCCGTTTGTGGTTAAAGCAATCGACAAATCATTACCAGAAGTAATATTATCTGCGGCAGATGTTCCTCTATCCGGCGTAATACGAAGGTTTGATGGTGCCGAAGGTTTTCCAAACTTCACTTCCCACATAGTACTCGAATTTCCTGTTCCAAAGTTGCCCGAAAGATCTTTAAAGCTCGTTTGGTCTACCACAATTTTATAACCGCCTTCTGCTTGTGTATAGTCTCCTAAACCTGAAATTAAATAATGTAAATCGTCTTGTTTAGTGACATTTAGATTTGCATTTAAGTTTACACTTCCTTTGTAAAGCGTAACCCAGTTTTTGTCAAAACTACTGATTGGTTTATTCAGAGTTATTACAACATCGGTTACATTCTGGCTGTGAACTGCTCCCTGATATTTCGGCGTAAAGGCATCAATTTCAGGAATGCTTATATCTACTTTCCATTTTTGTGTTTGAACCACTAAACCAAAAGTATTGTCTTCTGCTTTTATTGATGGCAAATCAACCGCTAATTCATACTGGCCGTTTTCTTTGTTGTACTCGTTCAGTCCTACAATTGTGTATTTCAGATTATCTTCGGTCACAATCGAAACATTGTCAAGTGCTTTTCCGTTTAGGGTCAGTTTGTCTTTTGTAAACTGAATCGGTTTTACGAATTTATTAAACTGAATTTCAACACTATTTACCGCCTGCGCTTCAATTTGATCTGTTTTAAACTGAACAATTCCCAGTTCACCAATTATCTGAATCCATGAAACACTTTTTCCTTCTACTCCTTCATTATCATCTAAATCTTTAATTCCGGCACATTGAACTGTTAATTCATAATACCCAGAAGCAAGCGAAAGTGTTTTTATATTTAAAACATAAGTAGAATCGTTTACTTTACCAATAAAACTATCGTTAAACGGAACTTTGGTTCCCTGATGAATTAAAGTAACATTCTGTGCTGTAAATGTAGCCGGATTGATTGCTTTGTTAAAGTTTACCTGAACAGATTCTACTGGTTTTGTAGTAGTTGACGGCAGACTTTCAAAAGAAACTACTTTTGGCACATTGGTATTGATAACGCTGTAGTATAAAGTATATCTTTCTAATCCCGAAATTTTATCAAGGAAATGAAGTTTGTTTTCATACTTAGGTTCTAATCCGTCTTTTAGCGTAACGTGTGTCTGCCAGAAGTTTTCTATTGGCAGTTCCAGATTGTCGCTTATTCTCACTACTCTTTCCAGTTTGTATTTGTCTGATCCGGGATCAGCTGTATTTCCGTAATTCCACCCTGTTTTAGATGAATTCATGGTTAAAGTTGTCGTAAGCAGACTTGGCGAAATAGTATTTGAAACTGTTCCTGCAGCCACTTTATAAACTTCATCGCTTTCTCCGTTTGAATAATAAATGGCATCTGGAGTATCATTAGCATCTACAATATCATTTATAAGGAAATCGTTGATGTTATCCTGACCTGCACCATACGCTTTTACGCTCTTAATTAATTCATGAACATACGAAGCTTTAATCAGGCTTAGGTTTTTGTTTCCGTAACTGCTTAGATGTTTTATTTTAAGATCGTATTCTACAAAATGTCCTAATAAAGTACTGGTAAACCACCATTGCCCAAGTGCAGATTTTTGTGGTTCGATATTTCCAAAATCAACATTTAATAAGCCTAATTGTTTAGGTTCGTTGTTAAAGTTGCTTCCTATAATTTCAAAATCGATTAAGAGGCCTTTTTTGTTTTCGATAATTTCCGGCTGAACTGATTCTACCTGAACATTTTTAGCAATTCCGTATCCTTCATTTTTAATCAATAATGCCATTTCTGCCGGAACAATCGGCTCAATTTTATCTGTCAGCGGATCATCTCCTAAAATATCACGCTGCATAAAATAATGCATTACCAAATCCGGACTTGGATTTACTTCCAGAGTTACAGGATATAATTGCACCGTTACTCTTTCGCTTGTATTTGGATCTAAATACGATAATGTTCCTCCAAAAGAATATGATTTAGCTACAGTTGGAGCAGCTTCTTTTGTTGGTATAAAAATTACAGTTCCAGATTGACTGCTGTTTGGTCCTACAAGTCCTGTTCCGCTAAGGAAAGCATCTTTGTTAATCTGGAACAAATGCGTCATATCGTTTCCGGCCTCATCTCTAATTAATAAATCTAAGTTTAGATCTTTAATTGTATTGGCGTCGCTTCCGTTATTTAATGTAAGAGTTCCTTCAAATGCTTCTCTTGTCATCGTGATTTTTTGAGAAAATTTCACCGTAACGCTGGCACAAACAGAAGCTTGAGAGGCTAGTTTTTCAATATATTCTTTTAAATCTGCCATGTCCTGATTGTACATTTTCTCAGCAGATTCAAAACCTCTGCTGCTTACCAGGTCAACCAATATCTTTCTAATTCTGTCATATTCTTCAATATCATTTTTGTTCACAATATTAGGATATTCTGCAGTTGGAGCTTTAATGTTCTTACTCCACGCTTCTACAGTTCTATTCCATCTGCTGCAAAATGTTTCAATCTCCTGACTTGTAATATCACTTCCAGAAAGATTAGCTTTGATACTTATCACATCAGCGGCAGAAAATGTTTTTTGAGTATCTAAATGCAAAGCGACTTCTTTCATGAAATCATGAAAATTAGGACTTTCTATAATTCTATCATTACCCAAATAAGCTTTTAACCTGTTACTTAAAGCAACTTGTGCATTGTCCATGACATAAAAGTCATTATACATACTTTCAATAAAACTGTTATTACTTGCTTTCTTTCCAGATGCTAATGGATCATAAATACACGCTTTTAACGTTCCAACCATACTCGCAACACAACCTACAGGTCCCGGAATACATCCTGCAACTGCAATAATCTGGTTAATTGCTTCTCCGTTCATGGTAGCCAGCCCCAGAAGACATCCTGCAACAGCTCCGGCAGGACCTCCGGCACAGCCTATTACCATACCAAATACTGATGTAAGACAAGGATTTGTACAAATAGTTGGAAGCGATGTTACGATATTTCCTATTGCAGTTCCAATAGGAATTAATGGCCCAAAACCACCTCCGTTAAAATTAGGACTTCCTCCTACAACTGGAGTACTTGGTGTTGAACATGTTAATACATAATACGGTTTAAACGCCGCTAAATCTTGTTCAGTTTCGCAGACATACGTTCCTTTTGTAATTAAATTATAACTACAGTTTTGTCCTGCAGCTGCACTTTTTCCAGTTGATGCAGGTCTTGTAATTAATATCGGAACAATGATAGTCGATTTAGCGTTTAATACATCAACTTTATCAATCATCAGTTTGAACTTGTAATCTCCCTGACTGTCTACATTAAAAGTTACGTTTGACAGGGCAATTAAACCGTGATTGGTTACAGTTGCATAACTCATTCTGCTTTCTCCAGTATTTAAATCTAAAACAGGATTGTCGATATCGATAACAATTACTGGTTTTGGTACGTTTGTTTCGAATTTAACAACTAAATCAGACTGGTATTCATCTGCAATTTCTGTAGGTTTTACAACCCATTCGTAACTTACAGCCTGATACGAAATAAATACTCTTTGAGTCGTTACTTTACCCGGATCTACCAATAAGTTATTTTGGTAAGAAGCGTGTTTATCTGCCGTTACCGTTACTGTATAATATCCTTCCGGAATTTGAGGTGTGGTAAAAATACCGTTATCATCACTAAATCCTTCTGCTACAACTGCACCAGAAAACGGATGACGAACGACTACTTTTGCTCCTTTTACGTGTGGTGCTTTTTCTGTATTATATGTGTACTCATCAACAACATCGATCAATAAAGAACCTGTTGCTTCTGAAACCGTTTCTATTTTAAAAGGAATGCTTACTCCGCCTCCATTTAAAGGATTTAAAGCCAAGTTACCGCTTAACGGAACGTTTAACTGCTGTTTGTCTGTTGGTGCTAATTCCAGAATGATTTTTACAGACTCGTTTGGCGCAATTTTGTCAATAACAGCCGCACTTTTTAATTTCATCCATTCCAGATTTGGAACATCAACTTTTACTTTTTCTGCGTCTATCGCTCCTGTATTTGAAACTGTTACTTCATAAAAACGAGAACTTCCTTTTATCATCGTGGTATTGATGCTTACCGGATTTGCCAGTAATTTTGGTGTCTGCGCTTTTGCATGATAATATGCTAAAACCGGAAGTTTAGCACCTTCATTTGAAGTTACATTAAAATTGATTTCATAATATTTTTGTTCCGCCGATGCTGTTTCTGCCAATATAGTATAGCTTAAAACGGCTTCTTGTCCTGATGCTAATGTTAAAGCATCTGTTTGAACTGTAAATCCTGCATCTGCCGGTAATTCAATTTTAATATTGGTTAAAGGAGTTTTACTGTTGTTTTTTAATATAAATTCTCCTTTGTACGGAACTTTGGTTACTACTTCCCATTTCAAATAATCAGAAGGTTTGTTCATCCATTCAAAACCAACAACATCAAATTCTGCCTGAACTGCATTTTGAGTTCCCGGATATCCTGCGCTTACGGTATAATGACCGCTTTCTGCCTGCAGAGGTTCAAAATCGTAAGCAAAATTTCCTGATGCATTGGTTTTAACTTTAAATGAACGTGTAAAGCTTCCAGATGCAACGATAATTTCTACTTCCTTATTTACTGCCGGACTGTTGTTTGCCATTTTAGCCGATCCTGTAATGGCAACCAATTCTCCTGATTTGTAGATTGGCTTAGAAACAGTACTTGTGGCATTGTAACTGGAGAATAATTTTATTGCAGAATATGCTTCGTTATTGGTATACGATAACTCATTTAATTTTTGATCTGAATTTACAGCTGCTGCCAAATAATAGTCACCAGCCTGCTGTGGTAATTTGATCGATTTTACAAGATCCAGTTTTTTTCCTGCTTCGATATCAGTATCAATCTGCGATGTAAATACAAGAATTGCGTTTTTAGTTAATTTATCTTTAGATAGAAAATATTCTATTTTAGAACCTTTAGTTAAAATAGCAAACCCTTGATTGGTAATCGAAGTTGTTACTTCAATTATATCTTCTCCATTGGCTTGAGCAACTGTTTTAACCGAATTGACAACAGCATCTGGTTTGTTTTGATCTGTAACCAAAATCCAGGCAAATCCTGAACTGAAAGTATCGGCTTCAGCCTGAATACGCGCGGTTTGGTCTCCCGTTTTCAACGGATCAATAATCGTATTGATTTCTACCTCAACACTTTCTTGTCCTACCGGAATTGAAATTTCTGCCGGAATTGAAACGATTGTAGGAGAATCAGATGATAACTTTACTAAAATGGCTTTAGAAGTATCAACCGTATTTCTTGAAATCGTAATTTTTGCTGCTTTTTGTACTCCGGCTTTTACTGTTGCCGGATTGGCTTTTACAATTAAGGCTGGTCCGTTGCTGTCCAGAATCGTAATGTCTTTACCGGCACTGCTTCCTTCTGCTGCCGGAAAGCTGCAGTTACAAGCTGAAGAATAAACCTCTGCGGTTACATTAACCACTTTTGTTCCGTCTACAATGCCATTGTTTACAGCTCCAATATTAAATCTTTTCGAATTTACATTGGCTGGAAAATCAATAACATCCGGAAGAATCAATGCATTGGCAATACTTGCTTTTAAGCGTACTGCAGTGCTGATTTCTGATTTATTAATTCGCTTTAATGTGGCATAAGTTGCATAAACGCCATCGCTCTTTGAAATGGTCTGCGGTGCAATTTCCAATTCAAAAGCCGGAACATTTGAGCTTTTTAAAATAACTTCTGTATTTCCTGCCTGAAATCCTTCTGCCCTCAAAATTAGTTTTCCGGTTACGGTCTGTTCAGGAACTTTATTGTTTTTTACTGTTATCGTAAACGAAGTTGTTTTACTTCCTGCCGGAAGCGTAACTTCTGCCGGAACGGTCCAGCGAGAGCTTTGATCTGCTGTTATGGTAAATTTTACATCTTTTGTTTTAGCAAAACCGGTTTCTAAAGTAACCGTAATTGTTTCGCCGTCTGTTGCTGTAATTTTCGACGGAGTTAAAGTAATCGTTGAAAATTCGTTATCGATAATTTCAATAGCATCTGAAACGGCAGGATACTCATTTCCTGAAATAGTTAAAGATACCGTTCTGTTTCCGTCGTTATCTGAATTGTCAATTGGTTTAATATAAAAAACAACCGACGACTGGTCTTTTACTATTTTTACCGATGCATCAAACTGAAGCTGTGAAGCCAGAGAAGCTGCTAAAGTATAGGTTTTATCACTGCTTCTGTCACCGCTTTGCGTCAGCGTTGCTCTGATAACTTCATTTGAATTTTCATCAATAGTTTTTTTATCTAAAGTTAAAAACAAACGCTTTTCAAGTAAAATTGAACTTGCCGCAGTAACTTTATTATTTGCTTTTAAAGACTCTGGTTCTTTGACTGCGGTATTTGCTATAATATTAATTTTGACTTTAACGTTTCCTTCAATCCCTAAAACTTTAGGAAGGTTAAATGCTGCATTTCGGCTTATTGATTTTTGTTTATCTAAATCTTCATTATAAGATACCGTTCCCAGATTGTATTCTAATCCCGTTTGATCAGACACAATACTTATCTGCTCGATCCATCCGCCAGAAGAAGCACGATCTCCAATGTTGTCAACTTTCCATGAAACATTAATTTTCCCATCTGGAGTAATGTTAGATTCGGCTGTAGTGATTCCGGAAATCGTTAAATCCGGATATTGTGCATTTGCAATTGTCAGTTTTCCGTTTACGTGATTTGAACCAATGTCAACTGCATTTTTAGAACTTAAAACAACACCAGATAAATCTAAATTGTGTGTTTGTCCCGATGTATAATTTAACGGGATTTCAATTGGAATTTCTAATAAAGCACCGCTGTTTCCTTTAAAAGATGTGCTTGTAAGCGACAAAACTATAAAGTGATAATTTCGCGGATTATTTTTTTCGATATTGACATAAATGGCATGATCGCCTTTACGGCTTTCAATAATTTTAGTGTCTTTTTCGCTTACAATTAATCCCTGCGGAACAGTCAGCGTAAACTCAGCTCCTACTACTTCATCGGCATTAGCCAAATCAATTACAACAGCTGATTTTTCGCCAGGTCCGGCAGATGCGTTTAATACTTTTAAACTATTCTGCGCCTGCATGAATGTTCCTAAAAATAGGAAGATAAAGACCAAAAAAGGTTTTATTTTCATTGTTTTCAATTCGTTAGATATCATTTTGGTGAGTTTATTGTATTAACATTTTTCCTTTAAAAATGGCAGGTTTTGCTCCATTTTGTACTTCGATAGTGTAGAAATAGATGCCTGAAGCAAGATCTCTTCGCTGAAAAGTAAATTCATGATTTCCTTGTGACGCATCAAGATCAGACTGTATGTAAACAGTTCTTCCGGCTGTATCAAAAACTTTTAGTGTCGCTTTGTCTGCATTTTCAGGTAAATGATATTGAATTACCGTTTGATCCGTAAATGGATTTGGATAATTTGAAAGCGCAATTGCATTGTCTTTGTTACTATCGTCAACACCCAATTTTTTCGAAATTTTATAGGTCAATGCGTTTGCCTCTGTATTTGAAATCATGGCAGATAAAATTTCTGTTTGAGCCGATACTTTTGCAATGGCCTGTTTTCCTGAAAGTGATTTATCCATAGAAAAACCTACAATGCTAATTTCGCCCTGACGTTCTGCGACTGAAACCGTATAACCCAAACCAGAAAGAAGCTCTTCTGTCTGTGCTTTGCTGCCGCCTTTTAAACGAATATCAAATGCTGCTGTCGAAACCGACTGATTGTCGATATAAAGCGTATTATCTTCAATACTTAAAACAACATCTTCATTGCCTGTAAAAGCCATACGTTTTGCGCTCGCAGGATTTTCGAGTGTTCCGGACTGGATTTTATTAATCAATGAAATAATATCCAGTACGTTTAGGTTTTTATCCTTATTGATATCGGCTGCACCATAATTAAAGAATTTTGGTTTCTGGCTTAATGTATAATTCAAAGTCGATTGAATATCCAGAATATTGACAATTCCGTCTAAATTAGAATCTCCTTCTCTATACGTTATGGTATACGTTAGTACACTGTTTGTGGCAGATCCGGCGATTTGTCTTAATTCTAAAGTCTGGTTGTTTGGCACATTCCATTCGCTTAAAATATTGGTCAGTTTAATGCCGTCTTCAGGAACTGTAACCATTTGGAAATAATCCTTCAAAGTCATGTTATAGGACTGAGTGGTGTTAAAAATCGAATTGGTATGATCGTAACGGTTAATTTTTTGATCTTTTAAAACAGCATTTAATGTTAAAGGCAGTTCTCCCAAATTAATTTTCTGACGGTCAATTTTAAAACTTACTGCTGGTAAAAACGCAGCATCAATTCCGGTCAGTTCATTTTCTGAAAGGTCAACTGTTTTTAGTTTGGTTACTTTTGATACACTCTCAGGAATTGCTCCTGTTAGTTTATTTTTAGCCAGATTTAGGTTTTGCAGTTCGCTGAATTTTCCAATTTCAGGGCTTATATTTCCGGTTAAGTTATTATCAGGAAGATTAATCGATATTACATGGCCGTCATTTGTCGTTACACCTTTCCATTTCTTTTCATGAAGATTGTTTGATGATGTATCCCAGACTTCTTTCCATCCTGTTCCGCCTGCACTTTGGAAAAATGCCACTAAAGCATCATATTCTTCAGTAATTAAAGGCGTTTCAGAACCATCGGCAATTCCTTTAAACTGAACATAAGTTCCCTGCGAAGTTCCGTTTTTCTGCCAAATCGCAATTTTTGCACCCGCAGGTATGCCCGCTACAGAAATATTTGGGAATGTTATGGTATTACCTGAAACTGTGGCTTCAGAAATTTTGAAATTATTAGCCTGCAGTTCAAACTGGTATTGTCCTGAATAATCCTGCGTAGTTTCGTTGTAGGTTGTAATTGCTGGAAGATCTACAACTATTTCGTCGCCTTTTAAATAAAGATATTCATCTTTGGCAATAACCTGACCTCTTAAATTAATGTAAACTTTAGCCAGATCGTAAGTAAATGGTCTTTCTAAAGCATCAAAACCATTGTTTGAAAGATCAATTTGTTCGATATTTTCGAAATCATTGAAATGTCCCGGAATTGTTCCTTTGAAAGTATTTCCGGCAATTGAAAGTTTTTTCAATCCTGAAATTCCAGATAAAACCGGCAGTGTTCCGCTAAATTTGTTCGATTGTACATTAAGCGTTTTCAGGTTTGTCAGCCTTCCTAAATCAGACGGCAGAGATCCTTCAATGGCATTCGACTGGAGATTTAAAGTTTCTAAATACGTTAAATCAGATAACGCAGCAGGAAGCGATCCTGATAGATTATTGGCAGATAAACTTAACGATACAACGTGTCCGTCCTTTGTTCCTACTCCGTACCAGCTTACTTCATGAAGTTTATTTTGTGAAATATCCCATTTCTGAGTCCACTGTGTTCCGTTTGTACTGGCGTAGATTTTTTTCAAAATCTCAAATTCTTCATCCGTTAATGGTTTTCCAAAAACTACCTGAGTATAATTAATATTTGTTTGCTGTGCTGTACCATCATTCTGCTGAATGCTGATTTTGTCAGTCAATTTAATTCCAAATAAAGCAATGTCTTTGAAGATTAATTTTCCTTCGCTGTTAGAATAATTCGATGCTTTATTGACACCATTGATGTAAAGTGTAAAATAGTTTTTATTATTAATAACACCGCCATTAGTATTAAACAAAAACGTAGATAAAACCGGCAGGTTTATAACCAGTTCGTTTGCTCCTACCTCGATTGTTGGAATTGTAATGGTTTGATAACTAAAATCTACTGTTTTTAAAAGCGGTAAATGAACCAAAGCTTCATCTGCATCTTCAATGTTATTATTACTTAAATACAACGTTTTTAAAGCCTGCAGTTTACTCCATGATGATGGTATAACGCCTTTTAATCTTGCGTATCTAAGATCTAAAGTCTCTAAAGATTCAAGTCCTGAGAAAATTGCTAAATCTGTTGTGCTTAAATTTTTTGTATAACTTCCTCCGTATAAAGAAAGATTTTTTAAATATTTTAAATTGGCAAACGAAGCCGGAATTGTTCCTGAAACATTCGAATTATTGTTCAGGTTTAATCCTGTAATATGTCCGTTTTGAATACTTACGCCATACCATGCTCCTTCATGCAGATTGTTTTCAGTAGTTACCCATTTATTGTTCCAGTTTGCACCATTCATTGCATTGTGAAAATCAACCAATGCCTGATATTCTGCATCTGGAATTTTTGGCTGATCTACTTTAACATTGGTAAAATAAATTCTGGAATCATAAGATGTTGAACCTCCATCGTAATCCTGATATAAATACAACTCATCACCCGTTTTTAAAGTCGAAAGATAATCAGCCGGAATTGTTATTGTTCCGTCTCCAACTACTCTTAAATTATTTCCTACCTGGTTTCCTTTTAAAAACAATCTAAAAGGTCTTTGTGCCGAGAAATCATTCGCAGCTCTGTTATAAAGCACAATATTTGGCAGATTACTCACTTTTACATCATTTCCTTCATATAAGAAATTTGGAACACTTATGGTTTGTGAAGTGAACTCTAAATTTACCTGCCCGGGAAGTAATGCTTCTATAGTCGAAAGCTTATTGCTTGAAATATTTAAAGTCTGCAAAGCAGTATTTTTTTCCAGATCTTTAATAAGCACTTCAATCTGATTATAAGAAAGATTTAAAGTGACCAATTTTGAAAGATTTCCTGTAGATACCGGAATTGTTTTTATCTGGTTAGATGACAAATTAACGGTCACTAAACTTTCCATTCCTCCAAAATCTTCCGGAAGAGCCGTTAGTGCATTGTTGTTTAAGTACAATGTTTTCAGCTTTTTTAGTTTGTTCCATGATGCCGGAATATCGCCTTTTATTTTACTGTATCTTAAGTCTAAATATTCAAGATTTTCCAGTTCAGATAAAACACTTAAATCTGTTGTACTTAAATCTTTGTAGTAACCACCGCCATATATAGAAAGAGATTTAAGATATGTTAAATCTTTTATTGAAGCCGGAATTATACCTGTAACTGAACTGTTATTATTCAGGTCCAGTCCTGTAACATGCCCATTTTCTATGCTTATGCCATACCAGGCTCCTTCATGCAGATTATTGGTTGAAACATCCCATTTATTCGTCCAATTTGTTCCATTCATTACAGTGTAAAAATCAACCAAAGCCTGGTATTCTGAATCTGGTATTTTAGGCTGATTGATTTTTATTTTGGTAAAATAAATTCTTGAATCGTATGAGTTTCCAGATATTCCGTCGTATTGCTGATAAAGGTAAAGCTCATCTCCTGTTTTTAAAGATGAAAGATAAGATGCCGGAATTGTAATACTGCCATCCTGAGCCATAACCAAATCTGTTACAACCTGGTTTCCTCTCAAATACAAATTAAATTTTCGTCTTGCCGAAAAATCATTTTTTGTTCTGTAATAAGAAAGAATGTTAGGAAGATTTTGAATTTTTACGTCTGTTCCTTCATAAAGAAAATCTTCAAGATAAATGTTTTGAGAATTTAAATTCAGATTAACCTGATTGTTTAAAAGCGCTTCAACAGTTTGTACTCTGTTACTTCCAAGATTTAAGTTTTGCAGAGAGGCAGTATTTTCCAGTTCTTTGGTTAAAATCACGATTTGGTTATCGCTTAAGTTTAATGTAACCAAATTTCTAAGATTTCCAATCGAAGCTGGAATAGCTTTAATTTGATTACCGGGAATCTCTAAAGTAACCAGACTTTCCATTCCGCCAATATCTGCCGGTAATGCTGTCAGAGCATTATAACTTAAATATACTGTTTTCAGTTTTTTTAAGTTACTCCAGGATGCCGGAAGATCACCTTTAATTCTTGTGTATCTTAAATCTAAAGATTCAAGGTTTTCCAGTTCAGATAAAACACTCAAATCTGTTGTACTTAAATCTTTATAGTAACCACCTCCATAAAGCGAAAGACTTTTAAGATATTTTAAATCTTTTATAGAAGCCGGAATTATACCGGTAACAGAACTGTTATTGTTAAGATTAAGTCCTGTTACATGTCCATCTTCAATACTTACTCCATACCAGGCGCCTTCATGCAGATTGTTTACCGTAATATCCCATTTATTATTCCAGTTATTTCCATTCATTGCGTTATAAAAATCAACAAGCGCCTGATACTCTACATCTGGTATTTGAGGGAGATTGATTTTTATATTCGTAAAATAAATTCTGGAATCATATGAATTTCCGGACACACCGTCATATTGCTGATAAAGGTATAATTCATCTCCTGTTTTTAAAGATGAAAGATAAGAAGCCGGAATTGTAATACTGCCATCTTGAGCCATAACAAGATCTGCAGCAACCTGACTTCCTCTCAAATACAAATTGAATTTTCTTCTAGACGAAAAGTCATTTTTTGTTCTGTAATAGGAAAGGATATTAGGCAGATTTTGAATTTTAAGATCTGTTCCTTCATAAAGCAAATTCGGAATATAAATATTTTGAGAGTTTAAATTCAGATTGACCTGATTGTTTAAAAATGCTTCAATAGTTGATATTCTGTTACTTGAAAGATTTACATTTCTTAATGCACCCGCATTTTCCAATTCTTTTACCAGCACTTCTATTTGGTTATCCTGCAGGTTTAATGTTACCAGATTCGGAAGATTACCTATTGATGCCGGAATTGATTTTATTTGGTTGTAAGGAGCTTCTAAGGTAACAAGGCTTTCCATTTCTCCTAATTCTTCGGGTAACCCACTAATTGAATTGTTATAGAAATAAATTGTTTTTAGTTTTTTTAATTTACTCCATGAAGAAGGAACGGCACTTTCAATTCGGCAGTATCTCATGTCGAGTGTTTCCAAAGACTGTAATTCTGACAAAACATTTAAGTCTGTTGTACTTAAGTTTTTAGAATAACTCCCTGCATAAAGCGAAAGATTTCTCAGGTATTTTAAATTTCCAAATGAAGCCGGAATCGAACCCGAAACACTGCTCGTATTATTTAAATTTAATCCGGTAATATGTCCGTTTTCGATACTTAAACCTGTCCAGGCACCTTCGCTTAGATTATTTTCATTGATGTCCCATTTGTTGTTCCAGTTACTGCCTCCCATTGCATTATAAAAATCGACTAATGCCTGATATTCAATAGTAGAAACGCCCGGCTGATTTACTTTTACATTGGAAAAATAAATACGGCTGTAATAAGAAATACTTCCTGTAGATGAATCATATTGCTGATACAGATATACTTCATCACCATTTTTTAAAGAAGATAAATAAGATGCCGGAATGGTCAAACTTCCGTCTGCAGCCATTGTTGCATTTCCAATTTCGCTTCCGCGAACGTAAACCCCGAATTGTCTTTTGGCAGAAAAATCATTTAAGGTTCTGTTGTAGGTAACAATATTTGGCAGATTGTCAATTTTAAAATCGGTTCCTTTATAGGTTAGATTTTCAATATTAACTGTCTGATAATGCAGGTTAAGATTTACATTACTTGGCAATAGCCCTGCAATCGTATTGATTTTGTTACTGGTTAAATTTAAAGTTCTCAGAGCCGTTAAGTTCTCTAATTCTTTAATTAAAACAGGTATCTGGTTATCTGAAAGTTCAGCGGTTACCAAGCTTTCCATCTGACCAAATTCAGGAGATAATCCGGTTAAGGCATTATTACTTAAATATAAGGTTTTAAGCTTTTTTAATTTCCCCCATGATGCCGGAATAACTCCTTTTAACTTACAGTATCTTAAGTCTAAGGACTCTAAAGCTTCTAGTTCTGAGAAAACATTTAAATTGGTTGTACTTAAATCTTTTGCATAATTACCTCCATACAGCGAAAGCGTTTTAAGATATTTCAGATTTCCAAATGAAGCCGGAATAGCACCTGTAATATTACTGGTTCCGCTAAGATCTATAGCCGTTACGTGTCCGTTTTCTACCGTTACGCCATACCATGGCACTTCATGCAGATTATTTTCTCTCGTATTCCATTTATTAGTCCAGTTGGCCTCGCCTGCAGCTTTATAAAAATCTACCAAAGCCTGATATTCTGAATCCGGAATGGGAATATTTAAATTGTTTTTGGCCGATAATAAAGATAGACTGCTAAACAGAAATAGCAATCCAATAAGTAGTTTTCTCTTCATAGATTAATGTTTAAGTGCCAGTATTTTAAGAAGATACCTTTTGTTAAAAAATCGACATAAAAGTAGGAAAAACATTTCTTTTGTTTTGTTAAATCAAAAACAACAAAACTTAAACATTTAATTATCAATAAATTAACACAAAAAATTACCTGTATTCAGGTAATTTTTAATGATACTAAATAGCAAATTAAAAGACTTTATTTACAACCGTTTTTAAAGGTATTTTTAATACAAAACATGATTTTTTTGACTAGACTGCTTCAAAAAGTTTTGTAATATTGACCCGCTAAATATTTATAAAAAATGAAGATTCATATTTTTGGTGCATCCGGAAGCGGCGTTACCACAACAGGAAATGCATTAGCAGAAAAACTTGCTTATAGATATTTTGACAGTGATCACTATTTCTGGGAAAAATCAGATGTTCCCTTTACTGTAAGGAGAAATCCTGAAGAAAGAAATTCTAAAATAAAAACTGATCTTGAAAATTCTGAGAATTGGATTTTGGGCGGTTCTATTTTTCGATGGGGAGAAAATGTGTTTCCAGACTTTGACCTGGTTGTGTATCTATGGATTCCGCCGCAAATTAGAATGGAAAGATTGAAAAAAAGAGAATTTGAACGATACGGAAATGTAATTTATACCGATCCTGACCGCATAAAACAGTTCGAAGACTTTATGGAATGGGCTGCAGATTATGATAACAACACCGGAATTGCCAGCAGAAATTTTCAGGCTCATGAAAACTGGTTAAATTCTATTGATTTCCATATTTTAAAAATTTCAGGCGATTTAACACTTCAACAGCGAATTGATCTTATTATCGAAAATATAAACAAAAAGCCCCTGTATTAACAAGGGCTTTTTATTTGAAAAATATTGAATTATTTTATAGAAAGTGCTTCTAAAATCTTCGTATAAATTGCCGTGTTTTGATACACTCCAGAAAAGTTTTGGGCACCTGCTCCGTAAGCAAAAACCGGAACCGGAACTGCTGTATGATCGTTTGTACTGAAACTTCCGTGAACATAACCTTTTTCGATACTTCCATCAATTAAAGATAATCCGCCTGTTTCGTGATCTGCTGTTACAATTAAAAGTGTTTCTGGATTATGATCTACAAATTCCATTGCCTGCCCCACTAATTTGTCAAAATCAAGCATTTCGCGAACCACATATTCTACATTATTGCTGTGTCCCCCGTAATCAATTTGAGCACCTTCGGCCATTATGAAAAACGGATTCTTTGTTTTAGAAAAAGTATTGACTGTCTTAGCAAATGATTTGGTTAAAAAATCACCTCTTCCGTTTTTCATAGAAACTACAGCTGCATCTTCTAAAACCACAAATCTGCTGTTTTTGATTGTATCCAAAGAACTGAATTTATCTGAGAAAGTATACCCTTTTTCAGTCAGGGTTTTAGACAAATCTTTTCCGTCTTTTCTGGCCTTAAACTCTTTTGTTCCGCCTCCTATTAATATATCCGATGGATTAGTCAGGAAATCAAAAGCAATTGGTTCGCTATAACTTCTTTCCGGCTGATGTGCATAAAAAGCGGCCGGAGTAGCATCTGTAATATTTCCTGCCGAAATAATAGCAGTTTTGTAATTTTTCTTAGCTAATTGTTGTGTAATTAATTCTAATGGTTTGCCGCTTTCGTCAACGCTTATAAATCTGTTGTTGGTTTTATGTCCTGTTGCCATTGCCGTTGCGCCTGCAGCAGAATCTGTAATATAACTGTCTGATGCTTTGGTTATCGAAAATCCCTGCGTAGGAATATTAAAAAGGCTTAACTGTCCTTTATTCGCTGTGTAACCAGAGTAAATCTGCGTTAACCCCATTCCGTCTCCAATTAAAAGAATAACATTTTTTGGTTTCTTTTTGGCGAAAGCCGATGCATTTTTAGGAACATACGCCTCATGAAACTCTGTATTTTGATAAAATGTTGATTTGATATTGTTGATAAAATGCGTTAATTCTGCCACATTATCTGTTCCTATAAAATCAACTTTCAGGTTCATTAAAGTCATCCAGGTATTTACATTATCCTGAGTAGCCCAAAAACGTATTTTTTTATTCTGATTGTGAACTTTTTTAATTGTTGACTGGATTTTTTCTAAATCCGTCTGTGTTAGAACTCCTTTTCCGTTCCAAACGGTTAATTCATGCAAATCTTCACTGATCATTTCAACTCTTGCTAATTGATCTGCAGTATAGTTTTCATTCAGCCTTCCGTCAAAATAAATAAACTCCGGATAGTCTTTCCATTGTGCAGGGTTTGGTCTGTTTCCTGAAATAACCACTTTTATATTTTTGTTTACCGTAATGTCAGGATAAGTTTTTAACTGCTGTGCAATTACTTTTAAAGTCGAATCGGCATCAGATTTAATGTCGATCATTAAAATTAAAGGCTTATTGCCTGGATATGCTTTTGAGCCCAGATTCTTTAATTTAGCAGAAAGCGGTTCCAAATACATACTTTTTAATGTATTATGCTGTGCAATTTCTTTTGATGTATGGGCAACAAACAATTCATTGTTTACTAAAAATACATCGGCCTCAATAACACCTGCTTCGTTAGAATAAGCTCCATAAAACGGAAGCGCACTGGCATAATCGTTATGAGAATGAATGTTTGATGATGTGTATTCCTGCGCCTGCGCGAATACAAAAAGCTGGAGGCAAAAAAGGGTGATTATTTTTTTCATCGAAAATGGGTTTTATTTTTCTAAAGCCGTAGGTAACTTTTAGAAATTAATTCGAAAACATAAACCAGTCCTAAAAAAAAGACTGGTTTTTATGATATTAAATGCTGTAATATTTTTTTACTGCCTGCAGACTCCACAACAAGTCTGCAGCGTAAAAAAAAATAAACAACAAACTAAATTATTAACGGTTAATTGATAATTTACAATTAATTACCAGCCTTGGTTTTGAGTCAAAGCACCTTTACTAACTGCAATTTCATCTGGCGGTATTGGCCAAACGTGGTGAATTGCAGGATTGAAATTACGTGCCGGATAAATTACAGTTCCGTTATAATGGTGCAATGGTTTTGCGTAAGTTTCTTTAGCATCTCCCCATCTCACTAAATCAAAATGACGATCAGTCCACTCACCTGCCAGCTCACATCTTCTTTCTCTTTTTAAATCGGTCATGGTTGCTCCAGAAAGATCTCCAAGACCGGCACGGTGACGAATCATATTGATTTCTGTATCGGCATTTTGTCCTTTCATTAATTTTGCCTCAGCCAGCATTAAAATTACATCGGCATAACGCAAAAGCGGTACGTTTAAAGCTGTTGAAGGTTTATCTCCGTTGGCATTTACATAACGAATATCAATTCCTCCTGAAGTCGTTTTTGGGTAACTAAACGGCTCCATGTATTTTTTAAACTGATAACCTGTTCTGTTACTTGAACTTACAATATGAGCACCTTCGTTAAAAGTTACTTCTTCTCCAAAATAAACAAACTTATCGCCTTTTTGAAGTATTGTAGCGCTTCTTCTTTTATCAGTTGGATCATAGGTATCAAACAATTCTTTTGTTGGATAAAAATTTCCCCAGCCGTTATAAACTCCCCAGCCTTTATCTTCTAAACAAACTCCCGGAAAAATAGAACCTAAAGAGGTATTTTCGGCACTTGATGTTACAGACCAGATATATTCTGTAGACCAGTTGTTTTTAATTTTAAATACATCTTCAAAATTATCCAGCAGTTTGTGTTTACCGCTTGCTACAATCATATTGGCATATTTTATAGCATTGTCCCAGTCTTTTGCATACAAATACGTACGAACTAAATAAGCCCATGCGGCAGTTTTATGAGCACGCCCGTAATTATCTGCTGAAAGTTCATTAAAATATGGCAGTAAATCAGCTGCTTTAATTAAATCGGCTGCGATATATGCGTAGTTTTCTGCAACGTTTTTAGCACGCGGCACGTAAACGTTTGTTGGGTTTTCTCTGTCCTGAATTGGAATTCCCGCGCGATCGTCTCCATAATGGTAAGCCAATTCTAAATGCATTACTGCATGATTGAAATAAGCCTCGCCCAACATTCCGTTTTTCGTTTTTTCATCTAAAGGAATATTTGGAATGTTACGAATAACGTCGTTGCATCGTTTCATGATTTCGTAGTGAATTCTCCAGATATCTTTGGTATCTGATTCTGCACCGTCAACAATAAAGTTTTTAATACGTTCTGCGTTTTGTCTTGGTTTTGTTCCGATGTCATCGCTGGCATTGTTCAGCCAAAAGAAACCACGGCCGTACATATTATCATCAGAATACAAAGCGTAAATAGAATTTACACCAGCTTTTGCGTCTGCCGGAGTTTTCCAGAAATTCCCGCTCGAAGGTGCTCCCTGCGGTACAACATCAAGTTCGCTTTCGCAAGCCGTTGTGCCGACTAAAAGCATAAAACTCAATAATAAAAGACTTATTTTTTTCATTGTGTGTTGTTTTTATTTTTTAAAAAGTTGCGTTAACACCTGTCATGTAAATACGTGAAAGCGGATATCTGCCTAAATCCATTCCAAAGTTTTTAAGTCCTACTTCAGGATCCATTCCAGAATATTTAGTAATTGTAAATAGGTTTTGTCCAGAAATAAAGAATCTTAATTTTGCTTTTCCGTTTAACCAGCTTTCTTTAATTGTATATCCAAGAGAAAGATTTTTTAATCTTAAGAAAGATGCATCTTCAATATACAAATCTGAAATACGCCCGAAGTTGTTATTGTTATCTGTTGATGAGAGAACCGGAACATTTGTATCTCTGTTTGTTGGCGACCAAGCATCTTTAGAATCAGCTAATAAGTTGTACCCTGGGAAAGAAGCATTTAAACCTGTATGTTTTACAGCATTAAAAACACTGTTTCCTGCTGCTCCGCTAAAAAAGATATTCATATCGAAACCTTTGTATCTGAAATTAGCATTTAAGCTGTAAGTTGTTTTTGGAAACGGACTTCCTAATACTTTTCTGTCGCTGTTATTGATTACTCCGTCGCCGTTTTCATCTTTAAATTTGATATCTCCCGCAACTGCGTTTGGCTGATATGCCACACCATCTTTGTTTACATACGCTTTTGCTTCTTCATTACTTTGGAACAAACCGTCAGTTTCATATCCATAGAAAGCACCAACCGGGCTTCCAACCTGATAGATATTAGCTAATGGTAAACTACGAACTCTGCTTAAACCCAGAGGCTCTAATGAATTTAAATCGTCTTTAATGGAAACAATTTTGTTGCTTAAGAATCCGGCATTTGCAGTAACATCATATTTAAATTCTCCGCGGGTTTTCTGGTACGTTAAACTAACCTCAATTCCTTTGTTTTCAACATCTCCAGAGTTAACAATTCTTCCTTGCGGCGTTCCTGAAACTCCCGGTAATTGATCACGAACCAACATGTCTTTGTTTTTCTTCACATAAGCATCAACAGATCCTACTAAAGTATTATTCAGCATTGTGAAGTCTAAACCTATATTGGTCTGTTCAGAACTTTCCCATTTTAAATTCGGGTTTGATAATTCGCTTTCAGCATAACCATAATTAATTGACGGCACTGCTCCAATTAAAGCCTGAGTCTGCACCAAAGGAACACTAAACTGATAGGGTCCAAGGTTTCCTAAGTTTCCTATTTGTCCCCAGCTTGCACGTAATTTTAAATTGCTTACAATTGGGTTTAGACCTTTCATGAATTCTTCTTCAGAAATTAGCCATCCTGCCGAAACTGACGGATATACTTTCCAACGGTTATTTTCTAATAATTTTGAAGTTCCGTCACGACGAACAATTCCTGAGATTAAATATTTCTGATTGAAATCGTAATTGATTCTTCCCACATAAGAAGAAATAATTTCATCTGATCTTCCGGCTCCTGTCTGCTGAATTAATTTTGCATTCAATAAATAACGCTGTGATGGATCTTCGTTATCAAAACCAGTTCCTTCAACAGTATAAAAATCTTTTTTAGTTTCCTGGTAAGTATATCCCGCTAAAGCCTTAAGATTATGTTTTCCAAATGATTTTTCATAAGAAATAGTCTGCTCGCTTAATAAATCCGTAACGGTTAAGTTTTTCAATGTCAGCCTATTGAAATCAAATATTTTTCCCGGCTCTGTAACTTTTACCGTAAAATCTGTTGCATTATCCTGAATTCTGGTATATCCCCAGTTCGATTTTACTTTTAAGCCCGGAACAATTTCCCATTCTGCATAAGGATTAATCAAAATGGTAGAAATTGGATTTTTATTGTCTAATCTTTTCAAATACGCTACCGGATTGATAACATCTCCATAAGAACCAATATATTTCTCAGGAACTCCTCCAAATTGTCCTGAACCGTCTTCTCTGTAAATAGTTGCGTTTGGCGGATACAAAATTGCCGCTTGAATTGCTCCTGTATACGAACTTGAAGTATTAGCTGTCTGTCCGTCTGTTAATGAGTACGAAAGATTCTCACCAATTGTAAAATTAGGTGCCAGTTTAAAAGATGAATTCGCTCTAACGGTGTAACGCTCTCCATAAGTATTTAGCAAAATACCTTCATTTTTTCTATAACTTCCAGAAAGAAAGAAATTAGATTTTTCAGTTCTTCCGTTTACAGAAATCGATAAATCGTTTATTTGTCCTGTACGGAAAATTTCATCCATCCAGTTTGTTTTTGTAGTTCTTGCAGTTGGTTCAAATGCGGGATCAAAAGCCGGAATTCTTGGTAATCCTGCATTATCACGAGCTGTATTCATTGCATCAGCATATTCTGCTGCATTTAAAACCTCCAGTTTTTTTGCCACATTTTGAAAACCTCCCTGAAAATTGACATCAACATTAATTTTGTCTGAGATTCCTTTTTTCGAAGTAATTAAAATTACCCCACCAGAAGCTCTCGCCCCGTAAATCGCTGCCGATGCTGCATCTTTTAAAACACTTATCGAAGCAATATCATTTGGGTTAATAGTATTTAATGAACCGCTGTAAATAATTCCGTCTAAAACGATTAACGGAGTTTCAGCATTTAAAGATCCAATACCACGAATATTAATTGTTGGCGATGCAGTTGGGTCACCACCGTCATTAATAACCGTAACACCCGCAACAGTTCCCTGCAATAATTCGGCTGCACTATTGTAAGTTCTGCTAGAAGTTTCTTTCATAGAAACAGAACCTACAGCTCCCAGAACTTCGTTCTTTTTTACACTTCCATAACCCATTACTACAACTTCCTGAAGCTGTTTCATATCGGCTGGTAATTTTACTGTAATAGTGCTTGTCTGGCTTACTTTTACTTCCTGCGTAACATATCCTACATACGAGAAAACTAAATTAGCTTCAGATGCGTTGATTTCGATTTTAAAAGTTCCGTCGAAATCTGTTGTTCCCGCTGCATTAGAACCTTTATCTTTAATTCCAACACCTGGCAGCGGCATATTATCGTCTCCGCCGTAAACGGTTCCGGAAACTATAATTTTGTTTTGATCATCTGCAGAAGCTATTTTCTGTGTTTTTTTGATGACAATATTATTGCTTACAATTTCATATTTAAGCAAAAAATTACCGCATATTTTGTCTAATGCCTGCTCAAGCGTAACATTAGTAAGTTTTAAACTGATTTTTTGGTTGGTATTTACTTGATTGGATTCGTACATAAAATGCACATTAGCTTGATTTTCAATTTTTTGAAAAACATTCTTTAAACTTTCATTTTCTACTTTTAAAGTTACTTTTTTATCGAAATCAATGTTTTCGGCGTTTATTAATCCGGTAAAAAACAAAGCAATAAATAAGATTACTTTTGCCAACATAGCTTTTTTAATGCTTTGAAACTTTACGACGTACCGCTTTTGTTTTTCATTCATAGTTTTTTAATTTTAGATTTTAGACTTTTAGATTTCAGATTTTCTCACTTTTATTTCTCACTTTTTACTTTTCACAAAAACCTATTGTATTTTATACACACCGCCTTCTACTTTGTATTCGGCGTTTACAATATTGCATACCAAAGCCACTACCTGATCTGCAGAGAGTTCTTTGAAATAGGCATTTATTTTGAGTGTGTTTAGGTTCTTGTTTTTAATTTCAATTGCCACGTTATAATTCCGGTTTATAGTTGCAATTACCTCTGGTAAAGGTGTTTCTTCAAAAACCATAATGTTTTTACGCCATAACGAAATGGTGTTTACCGGAATATCCTTAAATGCCTGCAGTTTGTTGTTTTTTGATTTAAAAACCACTTTTTGTCCCGGAGTTACATATACATTTTCTTCTGTTACCGTCGATTTTACATTTACTCTTCCCGTTAAAACCGAAACTTCCTGTGTGGTTTGATCAGGATAAGCCTGAACATTAAAACTTGTTCCCAGAACTTTGGTATCCATTTTATCAGTATGAATTATAAAAGGATGTTTTTTATCTTTGGCTACATCAAAAAAAGCTTCTCCGGTTAAATACACTTCTCTGGTATTGCCTTTAAATTCTTTTGGATATTTTAAAAAGCTTCCTGCATTTAACCATATCTCCGTTCCATCGCTTAAAGTTACTTTTGCGCGTTCGCCTGGTTTTGTTGCATAATGTTTAGTTTCTACAGCTGCTAATGTTGATTGGTAAAAAAACATTGACAACCCTATTAAAGCAATTAAAGAGGCCGCAACGGTCCAGTTTTTATAATCAAGACTAAAAACTCTAGTATTGGTTTTCTTGATTTGTTTTAATTCTTTTTTTAGTTTCGAACGATCTGATTGTATCATTTCTATATTCTCCGGAAATTCATTAGTACGATCGTACCATTTATTCCACATTTCTTGTCCTTTTGGAGAATATTTCCCGTCTAAAAAATGTTTTATTTCTTCTTGTAATTTGTCAGGCATTATAATTTCTTTATGTCTTTAATAGTATGTCTTAGAAATTGAAATTTTGGGTAGGCGCGTCAGGTTACGCTTGTGTTAAGAAAAATTGACTGAATTTAGAGTCCGAGAATTTGTATCAATTAAATTCACCTAAATAAGTCCGCATAAATTTTAATGCATAGGTTATATGATACTTTACTGTTTCAATGGAGACGTTTAGTTCTTCGGCAATTTCTTTATTAGAATAATGTTTAATGCGGCTGAGAATAAAAACCTCTTTTGCTTTTTTGGGAAGTAAGGCTGCAGCTTTGTCAACCGCATCCTGAAGTTCTTCATAGTAAATAGAGTCTTCTGTAGTATTGGTATAAGTTTGGGTAACGGTATTTCTGTCCAGAACTTCCTGTATGTACTGATCTGTAACAGAATGCGATTTTATGTAATCTAAAGTTTTGTAACGTACCGAAGTATAAATGTATGCCATAAAACTTTTTTGAATTAGAATTGTCGTACGTCGTTCCCAAATTGTGGTAAAAACTTCCTGAACAATTTCTTCTGATATTGGAACCGATTTCATTCTTGCATAAACAAACCGAACCAGTAAATCTCTATATCGAAAGTACAATTCATCAAATGCTTTGTCTTTGCCTTTTTTTAATAATTCGACAAGTTGTTCGTCTGTATATCCTTTATACATAATACTTCACTTTTGAATTATTGATGAGCAAAAAAATAGGGGCTGAAAAACTTGTGTGGAGGGTTTTCTTACGGTGTTTTTTAATTTTAAAGAATGACATATACAACAGTAGTTTGTTTAATAATATGTCTCCAAAATTAGAAATGAGGGTAGGTCAGCAAGGTTACGTTTACATTAATAAAACACCTCTTAAATGAAACATTATATTAACATATCATAAAAAGTAAAGCACCAAATAACAGTGCCTTGATTTTATATTGACAACAAGGAAATAGGGATTTTTTATTATGAAGATAATTCTTGTTTAAATAAAATTGTGATGGGATTTTTTTCGATGAAAAAAAATATTGAGAAAGAATATCAAAGAAAATAACAAAAAAACGCTTCTCGATTGAGAAGCGTTTTTTTAATTTACAAATATTCGGTAAGGAAACACATTTGAGGATCTGTTTTTGAGCTGTTTCATAAAACTATCACATAAATAATCCCATTCTGTTTCTGATAAATAATCTTTTTCAACAGGGTTTACCTGCAGGTGAATATCTACTGTACGGCTGAAACCAGCTTTTACAGAGATTTCTTTTCGTGTACCTTTTTCGATTCTAATGTCTGTTATACAACTTTTGAAATGATTAAATCCAAATGCTTTTATATCAGCAAACGTTACAATTCGGCCGCGTGTAAGCAAAGCATTTCTATAGGCTAAAATACGGTCTTTGTTATTCTGCTTGTTCATACCTCCAACGGTATTTGTAATCAATACCGACTCTTTGCTTACAAAAAGCATGTCATCTTTGGCCTCTAAAACTGTTCCTGCTTTTATATCATTTCCTTCTTCGGCACATGTTGACCAGTAATGTATAGAAAATGATTTCCCTATAGATTCATCAAACTTTGGCTTAATCATTAAATAAGGATCATTATTTTTAGAAAAGCTGCTTTCTCTTGCCTGCTGTTCTACAGAAGCTAAGAGCTGATTAATTTCGACTAAAGAGCTGTTCATAAAATCTTTACCTAAACCAGCAAAAGAAGAACTTTCGTCTTTTAGCAAGTCTAATACATTTTGAAGCAATTCTGATGCGCTTCTTGAATCGAATCTGGAAACTCCGCCTGTTCGTAATACTGCATTTCCTTCTTCAATTACACCATCTTTAAATTCTTTTATCTCATAATGATTATTGAATCCATCGACAACAGTGTCAACATCGAGATAAATATTGTTATCTGTTTCTAATGCAATATAGGATAAGAAGTTACCAAGCGTTTTATTTATAATGTGTTTCTTTTTGTTGATTACCGGAAAGCAATTTGCTGTAAAAGAAACGTTATCTAATATTTGAGGAATCAGCGATTCCGGGAAAATCATTTTTACCCAAATAACAGGATTGTCATTTCTGCTGGTTACAGCCTCAAAATATTTATATTCTTCACTGTATTCATTAATTGCTTTGTGCTTTAAAGAACCTTTAAGGGTATAGAAATTATCAAAATAAAATTCATTTACCTCCTGCATAATTTCACTCAAATGGGTGTAATTACGGTTGATAATATTCTCAATGTCTATATTGTTTACAGGAACATTATAACCTTCTTCTACTGTAATCTGCACATCATCCTGAAAGCATTTCATTTGCTTTAAATAGTAATGAAACATCTCTTTCTGATGTGTATTTTTAATGTCGATATACAACATTAAATCTTCTATCTCTTCAACTTTCGGATTTGTTAATTCAATTCCTAAGAACACAACACCTGAAGGCAGTGAATGTTTGTAATCTCGTATGGCATCTTTATAAAAAAGATTCGAAATTTCGAACAAATTGCGTTCATAAGCTACATATTTTATTTCTGCCGAAGACAGCTTTACTTCTAATGTTGGCGATAAAGCGATCTCTTTAGTAATGGGTGCTAAAGGATTGTATATGTTATGAATTCTTCGACTTGCCGACATTTGGTTCTGCAATGAAACTTTCATACCATTCTCTATTGGTAAAGCATGTAAAATGGCTCGTGCAGGTTTTACTCCTGCTGTAACTTCAGGAAACATAATTTCCAGAACTCTTTCTACAACTCTTGTTTTAGAGTCTTCGAGTTCGTGGGCTACTTTTTCTAATTCGTAAGACAATGCATTAAGCATCATTGATACAACAGGATCAAATGATGTTTCCATCTCAACATCAGAAAAGCCCCATGATCTAGCTGCTCTTTTTAGCACTCTGTCTTTTATTCGATCTTGTCTCATTTTTTTGTTCTTTGCATATACAATGTGTCAGATTCTTTTTTAATAAATCTATACTTTAAATTTTCGCCATGTTGTGACCAAACTGTAACAATAGTATCAGTTTTATAACCATCACAAATAAAAATTAAGTCTCCTATAGACTCTGAATTATTTTCAATCTTAAAATATCCATTTTCATTACTAAATGTAGATTTGAAATTCTGACTGAAATTTTCCTTAACAAATACTCGGTTTATTGGTTTTCTTGAAGTTTCATCATATACGTATCCACTATAACATTTTTGTAATTTAGAGCAATTTATCAGCATCATTAAAACTGGCAGTAGTATATATTTTTGATTATGTTTCAATCAGCAACTATTTAATTATTAATTCCCATTCGTCAGCTTTGTATTTTTCTTGTACTTTTTCAATTTTTGGCTCTGATTTTGATTCTTTATAAAATAATTCTTCATCATAACTTTTAATTACTTTAAATACTGAATCTTTGATTGTAACTTTAAAATTTACTGGAAATCGAGCAAATGTATTATTGTAAACTGGCAGGAAAATGCTATTCTTTTCGTTTGGCTTTAATAGTATAGAATCTGTTTTATTATAAAAATCAACAATTTTTAAATTATTATTTTTTATCTCATCTTTAGTGTATTCAAAATTGATAATTACATACACTTTTTTATTAAACTGATTATTAAACAAAATTGTTTTAAAGTTTTGGACTTGATATTCATTCACCTGCTGAATATCTTCTCTTTTATCAGTCGATGAATTCCAAAGTACTGCTAATAAAACAACATATATAATCACTGTAATGATTACAATCCAAATAAATAATGAACCAGCCGGAGATACTTTTTTATAACCTTGACTGCCGGCTTTTAAAAATTTCGTATAAAAACTACTCCAGAAAAACATTTATAGTATCGAAATTCTCAGAACTATCTTCAAAATCTTTGTTAGAAGGAATACTTTTATAATATAGATTACAATAATATTCGCCTCTATTCTTTCCTGCGTTGATTTTTGATGCAGTATTTTTAAAATCAAAAAATTTGTATTTCTTATCTCCTTCTGTTTCAATTATGAGAGTATCCGACTTTAAAATTTTAGATTCGATATAATATTTAGTGTCTGAATCTTTAATTCTTTGATATTCTACTTTCTTAGCTTTTCCATCTTTTCCAATTAAGATTATTTGAAAGTTTTTTACCATTTTCGTTTTACTTATATTTCTATAAAAAGAAATATAAATTCTTCCGCCATCTGCAATAAATTCAGATGAATTACAACGATTACTATTTGTATAATCTTGTATTTTAAAAAAACAGTAGCGAAAAACAAAAAAAACAATAATAACACCTAATAAAATTGATACTATTTTTTTCATTTATTTACATTTAATATAACCATTATAATTATTCATAAAATGGGAAGAAGATATTGCTTTCTTTAAATATCGAGAAGCTCCGTTTGGATTTGTTCCCCATGTATAAACTTTAAAATCTATTTCGTCTTGCTTCGGAGTAAAAAAACCAGGAATATAATTCCATGTTATTGGAGATTCTAAAACTACCCAATGTAAGTCTAGTGCTGAAACGTCCCACACATCACTAATTAGATCAGAATCTATCATTAAAATTAATTTATAACCTGCATTAAATTGCTCATTGATATCATCAATTTTCTTTTGAATATCGAAAGTTGTATAAGCCAGAGGTTTTACCGGATTGTAAATTCCTTTTGAATATACATCTTTGTAGCCAAGAAATTTTTCGGATAATTTAGTCATTAAAGGAGGCCAATTGATAGCCTGAAATTCCTCATCTCCTCCCTTATATTTAGGATTATCTGTATTTCTAGTTGAAGCCATAGTTATGTAGTCGACTGCCGGCATATTTGATGTTTTCATAGGAAAACCTGATTTATTAACCATTTTCTCTAAAATCTCAGTATCAGGTTTCACTGTGAAATTGTTTACTGAGGAAATACCTGTTCTAAAAAGTTCTTTGGCAAATTTTTTATATTGTGCCGGCTGTTCCTTTGCAAACAAATAAAAAATACATGCCATTCCACATAAAGATGTACCTGCCTGGTCTATTTTCCAAGGTTGATTATTATCAGTTCTATCCTTTATTTCTTCTTCGACCTGCATTCTGTCAAACCATCTAAATCTGTTATGTTTCCAGACTTTCAGTTCAGCCTCAGTTTTATGATCTTTAACATAAGCACGGATATATATAAAACGTCCACACATATCCTCTTCATTCATAGTGATTTTTAAACTCTCCCCTTTTTGTGATAATGAAATTTCTTTCCATGAATTATCAGCTAAACTATGATATCTTAAAATCCATTTTATATTCAATTTATTCTTGGGAGAATCCTTGACATAACTTTTAACTTTAAAATGATATGTTTTGCCAAAAATCATTCCATCCTGAAATGTACCTGTTTTATCATTTGCAGAACCTTGATCTAATTTAGTTATTAGTTCAATTTCTTTAACAGCTTCATTTACTTCTTTTACAGGTGCATCTTTCGGATCTCCGTACTTAATTCCTGTGTCACTCGTCTCGGTTACAGCCTGACCAGAATTATATACAATATTACCTTCAGAATAAATATTGTGATCACCTCCGGTAGTTTTTGTTATAGTACCTCCAACTAATCTTATTCTGCTCATAATGGATCTGTCTGTAATTTTAATTCAATTAATTTAATATTTACTTTGGGGAGATTTAATTATTTTAAAAGTGATTAAAACTCATGGACGATTTTACTTTTTATCATTCTTACAATTGTATAAAATAGTATCTTTTAAATTTCTTTGCATATCAAAATACGAAATTTTGGCTGTCCAATCTTTGTCGTTTCCGCATTTATCAATCGTAATTTCTCCAATACCATTTTTTGAATAGTAATCTTGTAAAACCTGACTTGTTAGTCCGCCTGGATCATCTGCATTTTCAATGAAATAGGATGTAGAATTATTTTTCTCGTAAAGAAAAACAGTAAATGAATAAGCATCTTTGTTTATAGCAGCATCTTTCAAATTTTGATTTTTATATTTAATAAGCATATCTAGTATTTCTTTATCTCCATGAGGAGCATTCTCTACTAAAATGCTTTTATAAATAAATTTTTCTCCTTCGCGATCTCCTCTGTCAAAAAAACCTTCTCCGCTGTGTTTTTCTAAATTTACAAACGTAACTTTCTTCTCCTGGCAAGAAGATAAAAATGCTGTTATAATCATTAAAAAAAATAGTTTTTTCATTCTTTTTTAAAATTTTGGCCCCCTCATCATTTTTGCTCGTTCTTCCTCTGCCCATTTTTGTGCTTTTGCACGTTCTTCAGATTTTCTTTTGTCTGTTCTTTCTTTTTTACCTTCTTTAATATTACCTGAAAATGTTCTTTCGAAAGTCATTTTAGTGATAAAAGGCTTGTATCCTCTTAAATGCTGTAAAACAAACCATGTTACAAAAGTTTCTCCAACACTTGGTATAATATTAAAAACTTTTTCCATATCGGGTAAATCAAGTCCAAAATGATCCCATAGAGTTACTTGATATTTTCCTGTATAGTTGTCTTTATCAAATTTTAATTCTTGTAAAAGTACTTCTGCAGCCCAAATATCATTTAAAGCAATAGTTAAACCACCTGTTACATTACTTAAATTGTCATAAGAATACATTGGTTTAGTAAAATACTCTTTGTTCTTCGTTTTTCGATTTCTCGTTATGGTTTCAGGACTTCCAAAATAAGGTTTAGCATCTTCTGCTTTTTTCAAATCAGCGACATTTTGCTTTAACTGTTCTGCAATATAATCCTCAACATTCATACAATATTTTTTTGTATTCGGATTATCACTTACATACTTAGTTAATATTCTATCTTCATAAACACCACCTTCATTTTTTTTGAATTTAGCAATCATACGCTCAATATTTCCTTGTAACTCGCCAGAAGCAAAAAATAAAGTTGCTGTCTGCTCAAAATCCCAAAACAAACTCTCTGTAGAAAGTTTATCAAATAATCGTACATCTAAACCTGTTGAAATTTCCGGAATTAATTTCTTTATAATTGGAATGTTAACTTTGTAACTAGTCTTATAGCATTCCTCTTTGCTGTATTTGGCTTTATTTTCGACATTGTCCTGATGTGAAAAAGAGGCATGCTTTTGATTATCAAAACCTCCCTCTTCATACTCTTTTTTAAATTTTTCAAGGACATCCTTAGAATATACTTCTCCAATATGCTTTATACCTTTTCCGTAGGTCATATCGTCAGCAATCTTTGAGCCATCACTGTTTAATCCCGGCATTTTGTAGCGGTCAATGACTATTGAACCTACTTCCAGATAATTTTTTCTGTCTGCTGGATATTGAACATTTTCACTTTTATAACTGCAGCGAAAATAAAGTTCTAAACATTTATCCTGTTCTTCAGCAATTAACGATCCTAAACCTGTTAAGTTTATTTCTTGTACTATTTTATTATCTGTTACTTTGGCAACAAGAACTTGTTTTTTTGATTTTGTATTAATTAATTTAATCGCATCATCTTTATCTTTCTTGCCATCTTTATTCGGAGCTTCTTCTTTTTCATGATTGTCATCGTCAAACAAGGATAAAAATACTGCATTACCATTAGGGATTTCTTTGGTTATTAAATGAAAAAAAACTGTCATACCTGGTACTGCTCTTTTTATTTTTTTCTGTCCTTCTCTATCCAAAGCCCACCAGCCGTCAACGAAATGTAATTTTGAAACAGGTGGAGAACTTTTAGGTTCTCCGTAAGTAATCCCTGCATCACTTGTTTCGGTAACAACTTTACCAGAATTATACACAATATTACCGTCAGAATATATATTGTGATCGCCGCCTGTAGTTTTTGTTATAGTACCTCCAACTAATCTAACCCTGCTCATACATTAGTAAGATTTAGATTTTTCGGCGCTGTTAATTTGCATTTCTTTTTTAGAGTGTTTATTTATCCCTCCTTCACTGCTTGTATCAATTCCTTTAACTCCAACTTCCTGCCTTTCTTTAGCCGTATGAGATTCCAGATTTCCTTCAATGTTTTCCATGAAGTTTCCTGTAACATTAAGCATATGATCACCTCCAACAGTAGTATTAAGCATCATACCTACAATGCTCATTTTATCGGCTCCGGCACTTTCTGTAATATTCATTCCTGCATTAGTAGTAATATTTTGAGAAGCATTAAGATTGATGTTTTGTGCGTTTAGATCAATGGTGTTGTTTGCTGTAATAGTTATGTTGCCTCCAACAGTATCTAATAGTATCTCATTACCATTTTTATCAGCAATTAAGATGCTCTCATCTTCTGAGAATTTTATTACATGACCGCTTCTCGTATGAATCGCTTTAATATTATTCTGTGCATCTGCATAACCACTTGAATCTTGTCCGTTATACTGCGCACCAATTACATAAGGATTCTGGACGTTATTGCCTTCAAAACCAATTAAAACTTCTTCTCCGATTTCAGGAACAAAATAAAATCCTTTTCCTGAACCAGAATAAGGCTGCACCATTCTTATCCAATCTGTAACTGCTGTACCGCTTGCACCATAAAATTCTACTCTTACACGTCCTAATCCTTCAGGATCGTTATTATCTTTTACTTGTGCAGGCTGTGTTTCGGCTTTACCATAAACAAATACATTTGTATAATGTGGTGCTGACACATCTGCAGGAATTGCTTTAAACTCACAAGAATAATTTCCATGCACCTGAGAATGATGCACAACTTCAATAGCAATCAATTCATGTGCTACCGTTTGGTTTACTATTGTAAATACTTGTCCAAGACCTATTGGAAAATAAGAAATACCGCTGTAATAAACACTGTTTGCATCACTGCCCGCAGTCTGCAGTTTTATCATTTCATCAAGTTCGTCTTTGTTTGTGGCATTTGCGGTATAAGCTCCATTACTTAAATCAGAATTTGCTACTGTTCCCTGATTATAACCTACGATAGCCGCAAAGCTGTCTTTACTTCCAGATGAAGTCTTAGGTGCTGACTCACGAAAAGTTGCTACATTTTTATAATCATAACCGTTCAGCGAAATTTTATGCGAAGCCATATTAGCTTGTATCTTAAAGCTGTGCAATGAAGCCCCATTTATAAGCTTGGTCTGGCTGTTTTTTGTCTGTCCGAACTGCATACGCATTCCGTCAAAATAAAACCATTGTCCATAACGTGCTGCTATTCTTTTTAGAAACTCAAAACTGGTTTCGTTATATTGTAAAAGATTTTTAAATTCTTTAAGATACGTTGATTTAATAGAATCTCTTTGATAAAATTCTCCTGGTCCTTCAGCAAAAATCCCCAATACGATATCATCCATACTGCGATCTTTAAATGTTCTTGATTTTTTCATATCATCAATAACAATACTGTGGCTTACACCAGAAACGTGTAATCCTGCCGGGCTTCCATCAACATCAATCGATGAAAGTTCTGTAATTATACCTTTGCTCATTAATCTGATTCCTGTAAGACTTTTAAAAGTAAAAATTACTTCGTCTCCAAGATAGCTTCTAAGAGCCTTAGCCTGATCTGCCGGGTTAATTACGGCTTTACCTGTATATTGCCAAACAAAAGAAAAATGATGATGATCGGCCATTTTTTGAGATAGCTTTAAATCATAATAAACAACGTTTTGGGTAAAACTTCCTATAGTTATATGTACTTGTTCTGAAAAATGTGCCATAATGATGTCCTTGGGGTTTTTAATTAGCTTTTAAACAATTAATCTAAAGCAATCCAATTGTTTGAGAATTTAGCGTCGCCAAAAGTCAATTCTTTTGCCACTAACTCCATAGTAATTCTCATTGGTATTTCGGTAGTACTTGTAAACTGTTCATCATAGCCCACACAAAATGCCTTCGTAAACGTAAGTTCTTTCATTTTACTTAAAGCATCTCTTCTGTAAAAAACAATTTTTCCGTCTTTGGTTAAATCACCGTTTAACATCCATGATAAAAAATGACTATTCTGACTTGCTTCGATAATCATTTTTATAACCCCGCCTTTGGCGTTACCGGTAGGTTTACTTGTTGTATCAATTTCTTGTTTAAAACCAATATTAAATTCAAGAACATTATATTCTTCTCCGTCTATATGTAATTTAGATAAAAAACTCATTTGTAGATTGTTTAGATGATTAATTTAGGAAGTACGAAAATCCAGTACTTTACGAATTAAAGACCGGATATTTCAAAATAGAAAACAAAAAAGGAAGTCCAGTTAGCGGACTCCCTTTTGTTTAATTAAGATTGATAAAGTCCAATGGATTATACCCAAGCATTATCAAATTCTCCTCCACCCATCGAAATTTTACGAGCAGAAATCATAAAAGTTTCAGTTAATGGATTTTCACTGTTATGATCAAAGTTTTCTTTGTACTTAACCATGTAAGCTTCTGTAAACTTTAGCTCTTTTAAAGTAGCATTTGAATCACGTTTGATGAATTTTACTGACCCGTCTTTTCTTTCGAAATTGTTAGTCATCCATTCAAATAATTCAGTACTTCCAGTTGATTCAACTTCGATCATGATTCTTCCTCCGCGTGTTACCGTAGATGGACGCCCAGAAGCATCTGTTTCTTGAGCTAAATCATAACTTACGTTTAATACTTTGTAATCTTTTCCTGCTACTGTTAATGATGTTAAAAACGACATAATGAAAAATTTTTAATTATTAATTTATTTATTTATGCTGTAAATATATAAATAAAATCTTATTATAATAATTTATTTAATAAAATTTTATTTACAATATATAAGAATCAAATTATCAAGTGTTTAACAAATTAAAAACTGTGATTTTCAAATAAAATGATATAAAAATATTACTAAAAACTATTTATATGATAATGGGCCAACAAAAAAATAGCCTCTAAAATCAAAATCTCTGTTTGTACTTTTAATAGTTGCTTCAATTATAATATCCACTTTCTTTTTGGCTCTGCTTACATCATCAACCAGATACATTGTTTCAGATAGTTCTACCTTAAGTTCATTTACTTTTATTCTTTTTTCATGAAAAAGAAGCGATTGTTTCATTGTTTTTGAAATGATTTCTTTAAGGGTATTTTCATTCATCAGCAAATCAAAATCAATCTCCCAGATTTTTGAGCCAAACGTTTCATCAAACTTACATTCTCCAAATGTGGTTGTAGCCAATAAAATAATCTGCTGTGCGATAGAGTGTTCTATTGATGTTTTTTCCAGCTCCTTTTTTTGCATGACGCTGTTAAAGTCTATAGGCAGTTTGTAAAATGCTCCTTTCATATTTTGGTATTTATTAAATATAAATCAATCTGTCTGTACGTCCCTTTTTATCGGTTTCCATTTCTTTTGAAACCTGTTTGCGCTTAATGATATGCAGTTTTATCGAAGGCGTAAGTTTTAGAAATTTCTCTCTGTATAATATGTCGCCTATAAAACGCTGTCCCTTTTTTTCATCTACAATTACAAAATAGCTGATTCCTTTTTCTACTTTCAGCGTATTTATATCACCAGCAAAAATTTGAATGTTTTGTTCGTCTTTTTGAAAGCTGTAAGTGAGTTCATCTTTATTTAATTTCCTATATCTGGAAATGTCATAAGTTTCCATTTCTTCTTTTAAAGGTTCGAAAGGAATGTTTTCAAAAAGAAAGTTTTTTGGTGCTAAAAATTTCAGACCAAAAAAACTCCACAATCCTTTTTTCTTTGTCTGCTGTTTATAGAAAAAAGTATCACGGGTTACTTTATAAATTTCTTTTTCGTTTGTTTTATCATCTGTAACAATCATTTGATAAGTCGGCACTTCAATTTCGGCAGGAATTTCTGCACCTTCAAAATGAGTTTTCAAATACACTGATCCAATCTGCTGTTCAGAGATAATGATATTAATACTGTGTTTTTTTAGCGCAGAATCTGTTCTTACAATCACTTTTCCCTCTCCGCTTCCTGCATAAAAAACAGAACCGTCGTTATCTGTAAGTCCTAATGAAAGGTTTAATTCCGGAAATGGCATATTTTGATTTTTTTGATATTATACTTGAGTGTTGTTTGAGTTTCTTTCGACTAAAAAATTATCTTTTTTTCCTCACTTTATAGAGTTTTAAACAGTGCAGATAAAACTTTATATTTTGATTATCAACTTCTGTCGGACTAAATTCATAGTCCTTCTTTAATGTGAAAAATTTTATGGTATTGATATTATTTGACATTAATTTTTTTATGTCTCTTCGCGTAAGTTCAAGGGCTGCGATTCCATCACAATTTACCTTAAAAGTATTTTTAAGGATATACATTTCTCCATTTTTAAAATAGAGTTCCAACGGCTGTTCTTGTTTTACGCAGACATTATCTGTGAAAATTTTAAAATATAAATAAATACTGCCTCTTCTTTTTCCTAACTGAAAAACAGCATATTCATAATCTTCATTATAAACACGAAGTAAAATTGGTGCCGCACTTGCAAATAACTTTCCTGAAAGCAATAAATCGTTTTGCGTTATAGGGCAGCTTAAAGTATCAATTTGATTTACTTTTTGTGCTTTAATCGAATTTGAAATTGAAAACAAACCGACTAAAAGTAAAATTTTAAGTACGTTCATGAATTTGAATTATTTGGTTTGATCATTCAAAAGATCAATGTTTTGTTTAAAAAGGAAACACATATAGCGTGTTTCCTTTTTTTTATTTTACTGTACAATTATTTTTGTTCGTAATCTGTATCCCATTCTGTTCCGTCGTCACCTTTGTGACCATCCATTTTAATAAGGAAGTTTTTAGCAGGGAAATAAGGTTTCATATGGATATCCATATAAATTCTGTCTTTTTGAATTGGATCTTGTTCAAATCTGCGGATTTCAAAATTCTCGATCAATTTATCCGGACCAGTGATTCCGTCAAGGAAAGCAACGATCTGATTCATAATTTCTTTACGTGTTTTAGCAGTAAAGTTTTCGAAAGCACGACGATTAAGGAAATCCATTAATACTTTAGTCACATAATCAAAAACACGAACTACAGAGTACGTTTGCAATCCTAAATTATCTCCGCTGAATAATGTTTTAGCAGAAAAAGCCATTACTTTTCCGTATTCATTTACCATCGGAACTAATCCTAAGTTTTCAAGATTAGCGATTTCGCTTTTCTTAAGATCAAATTTCACTCCGTCAACTTCATTAATTCCTCCAAATTTCTTACCTGCAGTAACCTGAGACATTAATGTTTTGTATATTTTTCCTGCCAATGCAGCCGAAGGCGCTACGTGTAAATCTTCGCTTTCTCCAATTTGATCAAATCTGCCGCGGCCAACAAGCCAGTTGCAAGTCATGATTACGTTAGAACGATAAACATCTCCTCCAGTCAATGAAGCCGCATCAAACATTTCCATTACATCATCCGGTTCATCAAGATGTTCGAAATCTGTAACTAACATTACTTTGTTTTCATGCGCAATTTTTGCCCATTTTTCAATCACTTTGTTAGATCCTAAATATCCTGGAATTACCAAAATACCGTAGTTATTTTTAAGATCTAAACGATCGTAATTATCAACTAATTCTGAGTGAATTGCATCAATAAAACGAGTATTATCAAGGTCTTTTAACTGATCTAATTCTGCGTTTACAATCGTAACATTTTTTACTTTGTCAGATTCTGTGTTTTTAAAGAATAAAGCCAGTGTTCTGTAAGCAGCTTCAATTTCTCTTGTATCTTCAACAGCTTTAGCAAGGTTTTTTTGAAGTAAAGCTTCAGATTCTTTGCATTTATCTTCACTTTGTGCCACCATATCAGTCAAAGCTTCATTATTGCTTAAAACTGAAGACCAAAGTTCTAAAGTCTTTAAAAGAGTTTCTCTTTCTTTTGCTTTATTCACTTCACCCAAAAAGATTTTTCTTCTTGCTTTTCTATCCGGGTTAAGGTTTTGAACTCCTTCAATTGCCATTTCTAATAAATCAAAACCGCCGTATTTAGCCAGTTTTTCAACATTTTTTTCAATTGAAATTCCTTTTACTGCTTTTGGCTCTAATACTGCTGTATCAAGATCATCTTTATATGCTTCTTTGCTTGACATATCTAAAATATTTTAATTTCTTATTTGTTTTCTTTTAACTCGTTGATCAGTGCTCCAAGACTTTCTAGCAAAGCTTGTTTTGCTTCTCCGTCTTCTAAAGCCGCTTTTAAAATCTTATTTGATTTTAACTGACGGATAATTTTTTGATACTGATCTTTTTCTGTTTCAAGATCAGACAAAAAACTACTTTGTGTTGTAATTCCTTTTATACCAAAATCACCTAAGTTTTTAAAGTTTAAAGGCTCAACTTTAGTTGCACCATCAGCAGTTTCAAAATTTACTTTTACTTCTGGTTTAAAATGTTCAAATGCTTTTTCGATACTTGTAATTCCTTCTACCAATTCTGGTTTTACAGGAGCATCTACTGTTAATTTTTGAGCAACAAGTGTTCTGTTCTGAGGGATTGCAGTGATCGCTTCATCTGCATCAATTTTTACTTCATTACCTCCAATTCCATAGTTTGACAACATAATTTCAAATTTTTAAATGATTAGTTTATTAATTTTTTTACTCTAAATTTCTAATTATTGATTTTGATAAATCTGACGGCATACATCCAGATCTCTGCTTACTTTTTCTAATTCTTCTTTGTATGTTTTAGCCGACTGGTTCAAACTGTCTATTAAGTGCGAATTGTGTGTAAGACTTCTAATTTGTTTTTTATAATCAATAATATTCTTGTAGGCCAGAATAACATTGTTATATAATTTTTTGTTTTCAGTTGTGTCTTTTGGTACTTTTTGATAGATATTCGCAATCATAACATTTGCCAGACGCTGCTGAAAATCATTATCAACTTTTGGTGAATTGATTGAGTCGATTGTCATTCTGATACTGTCAATTTTTACCGAAAAATTAGTTTGATAATCGTATTCTCTTTTCATCATTTCATTTTCTGCTTTCAACATTTTATTTTCTGCCACCGGCATATAAAAGTTGAACGAAACCGCAATCAGCATAACACAGAATGTCAGGGTAAAGGCAATTAAAAAAGCGATAAATGCTTTCTGGCGTTCTTGTTTATTTAATACTTCCATAATTTTATATTACTATTTTATTTTTTTTAATCTTTTATAAAGAAACCGTGACGTTTTGGATTATGAACGATGTCTTTTTTCTCTGTTTCGGCAACAAACAATTCGATGTTTTCTTTTTTCTTACCGATGTAATCCAGTTTATTCAGTGTTTCGAATAGTTTCTCTATTCTCGTTAAAGCATTTATTACAAGCGTAGCAGTTTTATCAATATGCACGTGATCGTAACCGGCATTTATAAGAGTGGTAAACATTATTTCAAGATCTCCCTGTGAAATATCACACCATTCGGCAAAATAATTTAGCAGCTCTTCTTTTCCTGCTCCAGATTTTGAATCGATAAAGTTCTTCATCACTCTGGCAAATGCTACAACCGTGCTTAACATTGAAGCCGGATGCTGGTGCATTGAAAACCAGCGGAATTGCGTTAAACAACTTCCTAAATAATATCCTGTATTATCTGCCAGCTGCATTACTGTTTGAGGTAAAACTCCTGCCTGTTGTCCTCTGTTTATTTTTTGAGAAATCTGAACCGAGTAAATTTCAATCTGACCAAAAGAACGTGCAATTTGTGCTTGTATATCTACTAATTTTGGATGACAAGCCACTGTTACAGAAGGCGGAATATAATCTTCATCTAAAACTGTTGTATCTCCAATAAGAACTTTACCGATAGCAAGATAGAAACCTCCATATCCAATTCCTGAACGGAATTCTTCGGCTTTAATTAAATGAAGTTTGTATTCTGGCTGTGTGTACGGATATCTTGGTGGTACTTCATCTGGATCTGGCTCGCCAAAAGGGATTCTCTTTTTTGAATTAACCGATATACAGGCCAATAAAACCAATTGTTCGCCGTCTTTTATTTCATAAGTATCTTCCGGATACGGAACCTGAAGATCTAATGTGTCAGTATTACTTTTACTGATTTCAATTCTGGATCCGTTTGGTGTTATGGCGTGACATTCTTCTACACGAACACGAAGCAGTTTGTGATTATCAATTCCTAAGGTGATTTTTGTGGCCTCTTTATTTTGGTTACCTGAATCCAGCAGACCATAACTTATAGGCGTAGTATGAATACCAATTGCATCATTTACCAACTCAGAAACGTTGTCCTGAATAGATAAAAAATGACTCTTATTTATCTTCATCCCATCAATCCAGTTTACGGGAAAATGATTTAATTTTTCTATCATAATTCTATATTTTTTTATTTTGAACTGAGAGTGTTTTGTTTATCTCTTTTAGTATGGTTAGTTTTTAATGTGCTATTCTTTTGACTTCATCAATTATAACAAGCTTTTTCGGGTTAAATAGTAACAATTTCGCGCACTGAGCCGGATTTTAAGCTTTTATCTTAGACTAAATTTTTAAATCAGAAACGTTTTATGGCTATCTTTTTGTTTTTCTGTATTTAGTAACAGAAATCAAACATGATAAGTTTACATGAATTTTCTTTCCACTTTATCCATTTTATAACATGTTTATATTCTTCAATATAATCACATGATGTTTTTGCAACTGATTTGATCTGCATAGAGTCTCCTTTAATCTTCAAAGCTTCATAATAATACCTTTGTTCCTCTTTTGAACTGTTTTCAACTTTTGAAGTAAGATGAATAAAAGCTGTTTTAATATATGCTTCCCATGAATGGAATTTATATTTACAGTCTTTCTTACTAACTAATCTTTTTTCGTTATTTATATAAATAATTAAAAAATCATTATCAGTTTCTGGCTGTTCTGCATCGAAACAAAATATTTTATATTCTATGTTTGGAATTATTTCTCTAGCAATAACCATTGTGGGGAATTTAATATTAAAAGGCTCTTCTGTGTTATTTTTCAATTTTATACTGCCATATACAGTCTTATCTAAATTTAAAATTTCAAAATCCTTATCAATTCATAATTGAACTACACCAGCACCTCTTAACTTATTTTCAGTATAAAATTTAATTCCTCCATATTCTGTACTCATCATATTCAATGAATCTATTAAACAGGAATTATTACTTAATTTCTCTTTATCATTATCTACAATTGGTCTATTAGAGTAATTTCTTTTTTCAACATTATTATGATTTGTTGGTTTTTTATCATTACAAGAAATCAATATTATTACCATTAAGAAATTAAATATTACTTTCTTCATTATAAATTTCATTACTTTTTATACTCTTAATTAAATTAATTTTCCCATTATTTTTATCAATCCTATATTGATTCCAAGAATTAAAATTAATACCTTCTTCATCTTCATTAATTTGTAATAACCATAAATCCAAATTAGAATTTATATAAAATAAACGCGTTATTACAACTAATGCTTCAGAATAATTCTCGTTTTTATAAATAATAATTTTGTCAGTTTTTTTATTGTTTTTGTAAATTGAGAGACTAATGTGAGCACAAATAGTGGCATCTGAATTATCTACTTTTTCCTTTTTTAGCTGTAAACTAATATCTCCAATATTTTTCTTCTCAATAGTATTAAAATCCCACTCATTAAATTGATCATAATCAAATTTAATTTTCGATAGATTTTTTCTTGTATACGCTATATCTGTACTATTCTTTATCTGGCTAATAAAATCATCTTGTGAAATTATTTTATCTCCAAATGATACAAACTTAATATCTTTAATACTTAGAGTATCTTTTGTCTTGTTTACTGCCTTATCAACTATTACTTCCTTTTTACAAGAAATCAGTAATAGAATTATCAAAGGAAAAATTATTCTTTTCATCTTCTTTTATCTTTTATTAATTCCCTCAGCTAACAAAAGCATAAAACTCCTGCTAGCTGGGGCTTTTCTTTTCAATATGTCAAGGATCATATTACTCTTTAATAAATTCCAATAACCTTTATTGTCTAATTATTTCTTATCAACTATAGCACCTTTATTATCAATAACATAAGACTTATAAAGAACTTTCTTTTCAGTTGTGTTTTTTCTTTTATATAAACTTATTGTGTAATCTTTTGAAATATTGAACTGAGTGATAGATTCTCCATCCATTAATCCAATTTCTAAAGAAGAAATTATTTTATTATCACTAAGGACTACTAAATCATACGACTCTATATCTGAATCAGTATTACATAAAATCATGGGCTGATAATCTTTAATTTTGGGAAGATACATATAATCACTAGGGTGAAAATTATTACCAAAAACCTTGGCGATTGCATTATCTTCTTTAAAAAAGTATTTTGGATAATTATTATCACATTTGATACTATCATATGGATTTACACACGCCTTATAGTATTCATCAAATTCTATTGGCAAAATAGAATATCGAATCTTTTCATTAGCAAAATCTTTTTTAACTTCTTTTTTTTCTATTTTACATAAACTGAAAATATCATTCTGTGATAAAATATTCGTATCGAATTCTACTTCAATTGGATTATCTGGGTCTGCACTTGTATTGTATAGTTTACGATCATTAACATTTAATACCAACCAAGCAATTGTACTTTCAACTATTTGTTTAACCTTTGGATCTTCAGGTACATTATTTTCAATGTACACTTGAATAGTCACATTATCACCTTCAATTCTATCTATTTTAGTTAAAAAGTCATTTTGTCCTCTTAAATCTAATTTACTTGATTTAACAATTTGATAAACAATGTCTCCACAGGTTATTTCTACATTTTCAGCAGAAGTCTCTTTTAATGAATCATTTGGCTTATTTAATTTGGAATCTTTACAGCTTATTAAAATAAGTGATATTATTATTATTATTATTAATATTTTTTTCATTACGCTTATATTATAATTCCCTCAGCTAACAAAAGCATAAAACTTTTGCTAGCCGGGGCTTTTCTTTCAATATGTCAAGGAGCTTTTGTTTTATTTATACTATTCAGCTTTAATCTTAGTTTTATAAACATATCCTTTATTCCCAGAACTTGTTTTGATCAGCCACCAATTACCTGAATCATCTAATACTTCAACTTCAGTATTATTATTTATTTTTTGTAAAATTTCTGAAGAAGAATTTTTCTCTTTTCTAAGATTCGTAAATCCATCTGGGTCCGAGATTTTAAAAATCTTACTTACTTCATCGGAATCTGAATCTCCTCCATAAACATTTTCTACATAATCTTGAAGTCTCTTAAGATTAAAGTAATTATTTTCCTTTAAAAAAGTTTTATACTTTTTATTCTCACTCAAATTCGATTCTATATGACCTACTACACCGACTCTTAAATCTTTTTCATATAAGAAAGCAATGTATTTTTCTGCATCTAAGTAGTTGTTTGGGTTACTTCTTATTTTTTCAATTATATCAGAGAAACTATTATAGCCATTACCTTCTTTTGCTTCTGTATAGCCTTCAACTGTTCCTTTATAAACAATACTCTCAATATCATTTAGAATACTTTCTCTTAAAATATATTTTTTAGATTTTACATCGTATGTAAAAATCAAATCATGGAATGAAACGCTATCATCAAAATCGAAATTTTTAAATACAATTTTTACCAACTCTTTATCAGAATTATAGCCGTATTGTACAACTAAATCTATTAACTGCTGTTTGTAACGAGACTTCAACCAATTAAATGCGATTTTATCCTCATAGAATACATAAGAATTATAATAAAGTTCAAGGTTTTCATTAACAGCATTTTCACTACCATCAGTTTCTTCATCTTCAATTAAGATAAATCTACTTTCTTTGATCGCAATTTCAGTAAACATTGCAGGCCTCAAAACAATAATATTGTTTTTATAATCATACAAATTTACTTTAAAGACCTCTAAAGTTCTTTTTCTAAATGTCTGTTCATCTGGAAATTTAAAATTATTCTTTATGAGGCTTGTTTTCACCTTGTTAATATAATCTATAGACAAAGTATCATAATTAAACTTTTTACCATCTCCTAAATCCTTTAAATTATAAGGGGCATCTTTTGAATCATTAGAATTCCCTAAATTATTTTTTTTGCTGTCTGTTTTTCCAGTACAAGAAACTAGCAACAGAATTATTAAAAAAATTATATTTTTCATCTTTTTTTATTAATTCCCTCAGCTAACAAAAGCGTAAAACTCCTGCTAGCTGGGGCTTTTCTTTTCAATATGTCAAGGAGCTTTTCTCTTTTTACTATTAATTATTCTTCTTTAATTTTAGTTTTATATACATACCCTTTTTTACCATCTTTTGACTCAACAAGCCACCAATCACCAGAATTATCTAATACAATAATTTCTTCTCCCGTAGTTATTTTTTGCAAAATTTCAGAAGATGCACTTTTGTCTTTTCTTAAATTTGTATACCCATCTGGATCGTTAATAACATATCCTAAACTAGTGTACTTTTTTAAAATAGGTAATATGTATGACTTATAATACACATTTTCTCGAGTTGTCAATTTTTGAGTAACTGCTTTAGTAAATAAAGAATAGATATTTGTAAAATAAATTGTTTTACTTTCCCAGGCTGTATAAGAAGAAGGTGAGAATATAGCTTCAACTTTAGGTAATTTTTTTAATGTATTTTTGAAATTGGCATTAAATTCTTTTTCTTTTTCTGGATACAACAACATCTGCTGACTTTCTAAATTAATATTAGCAATATTATCTTTAAAAAAATTTTCGTCTGCTATAAATTCATCTAATGAATTTGAAATACTTTTAATAATAGTTGAATCATTATATTTACTCCCTTGTTGAATATAGAACATAGGATTTTCAATGAAGAATTTCAATAAAGTCTCTTGATATAATTCTATTCCATTATAAGATATGCTCTCATTTTTTGAAATCTCAGATAATATATAAAAAGCATCAGTGTCATACAATTGTATCATCCTAATAATCAACAACTGAGAAACCAGAGTCGATTTAAAACTATCATCTTCATTTTTTGTGATTAATAAAAACTTAATAAAATCATCTCTATAATTTTTATCTAATAAATCATTTAAATTAATGTTTTCAATTAATATCCCATTGAACTTATATTTCTTGAGATCAATGTCTTTATTACTAAATATAGAATTATCTAAAGTTATCCCGTCTATTAGTGTTCCCTTTTTCATTTGATCTTTTATTTTAGTTTCTTTATTTTGACAATTAGTGAATATCCCCATAAAGAAGAATATTATAATTATTACGATTTTTTTTTTCATTTATTTAATTATTTGAAGTTTACCTGGTTTAACTTTCGGATTTAATTTATTAAACTCCGTCCACCAATCATAAAAAGCTTTTGCATCATCATCCCAAACCCTTATACATCCTTCTGTTCTAAGCAAAGCTGGCTTTTTCCTTGGATTAAATTTTTCATCCTCTTGCCTTCCTCCATGAATTCGGATTAAAGATCGACCACTTTTATCTGCTTCATCACCAGAACCCTTAATAGGTTCAAAGGCAAGTCGTGGGTTTTTACCGTACGTCGTTCGGAATTTTCCAGAAGATGATCCCATTATAAATGGTTCACTGTTTATTTTGTATGTTCCAAAAGGGGCATCAGCACCCGTTTTCATTCTGTCTTCTCCCTTTATTCCTTCAAGTAAGCAATCTGATATTGTTAAAACAAGTTTTTTATTATGGTCATAAACTTTTATACTTCCTCTTCTACAATTTTTTCTCACTTGCGTTTTTTCAAGATGCAAGCATTTATCACCAGTATATTTCTCAGTAATAACTACATTCCATGTACCAGACTCTACAGATAAAGGCGGTGTATCAACTATTTTCTTACCGCAACTAAATGCTGCAGCTTTAAATTTTTTTCCCTCTTCATAAATATTAGAAATACTTTTTTCAATTTCCCAGATATGAGTTTTTCCTGCGCCGTCATATTCTTTTTCACCATTTTCGAACCAAATTTTCTTTTCATCACATAATTCTTTATATGATTCTTTCTTACCATTAGCTCTAGTAATTTTTACATTTTTGTGAATTTTTCCTTCATAAAAGAAGGCAGGATTTTGTCTGTAACCAAAATGCCTTGACTTACTTAGGTCTGTTAATTTACCGTTTTCTTTATATTTCAAAGGGTATTCATTGTCAAATACTGCATGGTTAGGTTCATTACCTTTTCCAACATCAACAGGCATTAATATTGATAAATAAAAATCTGTTAATGTATTAATCTTATCCTTTTTCTTATCTAGATATTTTTCAACATAATCTAATTGTTCCAGTGCAGTCATTTCTAACAATGCACTCGTTGTTGTACCAACAGAACTTGCTGCAGAATCCCCAAATTGAATCAATCCAACATAGCTTGTGCCTTTTCCTGCAGTAGGAGAAAAAGTTTTCCCAGTTTCTAAAGCCATTCCAGCCATTAATAAATTAGGATCTTTTCCTAACCTCTTCGCAATTTCCACAACTTTTTTTCTAAATTCACATGATACTTTACTACCCCAAATTAAATTCGATTCTTTACAAACACAAACTCCTTTTTTCTCCTTTTTATCACCCTCTCCAACCTTCGCAGTCTTATTAGTCTGCTCTACAGGATCCGGCTTAAACACTTTAGCATCTACATCTATAACTGTGCTCTTTTTTAGATCATTTGTCTGCAATACTTTAACTTCGGCAAACAGTTCCTGTTCTGCACCTTCAGTCCAAAAGTTACCTCCAAGGCTTCTTGGAATTGTATCTAGAGGCACAACAATCGCATGCAAATCAGATTTAAGCATAAATTCCTGCTGAAAAAGTAAATCATTACTAGCTACATCTTCGTCATATAGTTTTAAGCTAACATCCTTTCCTTTTAACCCGGTAGAATTGATCCAGACTTTAATCTGTTTTTCTTTAAATACTCCTTTAATCTTATTTCCAGCTGTGTCAGTAAGATTCACTGAATTGATTCGACCCTTTTCTTTTTTAGCACCCGATGCATCTTGCTTTGGTGAATCTTTCTTGGAAGGAGTAATTGGTTTTTCAACTTCTTTTGGCGTTGTTTTTGCTTTATACGGCGCTACAGGAGTTTCAAGATCATTCACGTTTACATTATTACTTGCAATTTTCTCTTTGTTAAAATCTGTTGTAACATAATATTCATGAATTTTATCTTCTGCCCCATCTTTTTTTGCAATCTTGGCAAAACTTGGCCTAAGTAAAAAATCAACATCTGCTTTACCATTTTTAACAACTCCTGAAAGTGTTTGTATTATATTTTTTTCATTTGCCTTATTGTGCCCTCCCTTAGGAGCATCATCTTCCCAAAGTGTTACATACACTTTGTGTTTTTCCATATGTAAACAATGCACTCTGGCTTTAACTGTTTGTCCGTACGATAAGGGCGCAGTCGGCTTTTTGCCACTTTTATCAAGTAATTCTACGTTCTCTATTTTTGGTTTTTGGGCGGGATGTGTCGTTACATTCAAACGCGCTACATCTTCTCCTCTTCTTGCCAGAATGCGGATTCCTTTTCTTTCTAAACTTTTTTGAAGAAAGGTGTAAGAGATTCTTTTTCCTGTTTTATCATTTTCTTTTGTCTTGCGCCATCTTCCATTTTCAAGAATATATATTTCCCATTTTACAGGCTGTTCAAAACTATTACTAGAAGCTGAATTTTGAAAAGGGAGAACACTCGGTAAAAAAGTATTTACTGAGTAGAATTCTTCCTTACCTACAACAGGATCGGGATTTCCAATTATTTTAAAATCTGACATACTATTTTATTTTATTTACAAATAGAATCACTCTCTTCTAAACTCTCTTGAAATTTTGATGTATTAACCAGCGGATTTAACTGATTATTTACTTGCGGCTTAGCCTTTTTTGCATTTTGTTTGCTCGCTTCTGCTTTTTGACCGTGTTTGTCTACTTCTATACAATCCGGTCCTCCAATAGGACAGGTTCCTTTACTGTCTTCAAGCAGAATTTTCCCCTGATTACTTAAGGTTACTTTTTCGTAAAAAGCACTCCACTTTGTAATCGTAGCCTGACATGGCAGATAATCACCGCTTCCATTTGGCTGCATTTTGCATTTCCCGAAGGTATTTTTCTCTAATGTCTGCCCAATTTCTTTGTCAGTAGCAATGAGTTTTTTCTCTGCATCTTTATCATTAGCATAATGCTTATCCTGCGATTTTACTTTTAATATATCTGTTTTTGGTTCTACGCTAAATTTACATTTAAGTGAAGCTCCCTGAACTACTATATGTTTCTCACTCATTGCCTTACCATTTATGAATATTACATTCGCTAACTACTCTGTTTTTAACTCTTTAGTTTTGAGTTTCTTCATTCTAAAAAGATTCTATTTGTACGATAACTTTTATTGGTTCATCATACTCGATACTGCATTCTAAATTTATCTTTTCGATACAATAACTATGTTCATCAAGAAAATATGAAGCGTTGATTTTTCCTTTCCACGGGTCAAATCCAAAACTGGCTTCACCTCCAGAATCTACATAATCTCCTTTTTGTTCTACTTTTACCAAATTTGATTCATCTAAAATCGAATCTATCTTTTGCTGTACCGCAAACTTCGATTCTTCATCTTTCTCTAATGGAAAAAAGACTTCGTTTTGAAACGAATAATTTGATGTATAACTAACGTAAATGCCGTTAAAAAAAGCTCTTAAAAAATAGTCTGAAGAAAGAGACTCAAATAATGTTTCAGAATTTTCTAAAGCATATTCTGTATGTTCAATATAATTTTCTGCAACCTCACCTTCAAAATAATCCAGAACTTCTTCTTTAGTATCCTTCCATCGATTTTCTATTTCATCATAATTGTAAATATCAACCCACTTTCCAGATTCATCTACCACAATCTTTAATGGATATAAAACAGCAGCGGTTTTAGCTGCCAGTTCATCCATAACTGTATCTGGTATGGTATTGTTGACATAAATAGATCCTTTATTTATTTCAAACAAATGATAATTATTTCTATCAGTAGCAAGCCATTTTACACTTACTTTCATTTCTATTGTATCTACATCATCTCCAAAAACAGTTGTATAGTTAACCTGGTAATCATTATTAATTTTGTCTGCAACAAATGGCAGTGTATAATTACTAGCTAAACTAACTTTCTGATATTTTTTTTCTGTTTGTTCCTTTTTAGCTTCAATAGCTTTTTCGGGTGCTAAAATCAAATACTCTAAATAACTCTTAAAATCAGCTTCTATTAAATCAGGAATTTCACAGTAAATATTATGATACCTTCTAAGTTCCTGAGCATCGATGCCAAGATCACGAGCAACACTTTCGAGCGTATCTCCTTTCTTGATTTTATAAATACGAAACTTATCGTATGATGACTTTTCAGGTTTATCTATATAGTACATAACATTTCAAAAAAAAAATATTAAACTGCAGCCTCTTTTTCCTTCTTTTCAACTTTTGGTTCAAACATAAAATCTTCTCCTTTTCCTTCTGCTTTTTTCGTTTGATTAACTTTTTTAATCTTTTGTCTTTTACAAATGATAACTGAGTTTTCAGTAATACCATTCATGCTCAGAGTATATTTTGCATCTACATATTTTGCCGTTTGATACCATTTTGGCTGTAAAAAGAATACCCAGCTGCAATTTTCACCATTTTCTTTTAAATCAATTTTACTGTCGGCATTATGTTCATTATATCCTGAAACGGTATGATAAAAAAGTGCCCCAAAATCAATTCTTACCGGACCTTTGGATCTTAAAGAAGTATATTTTGTATCGGTTTCTTTTTTCTGAATTAATAAGGTAATCAACAATAAATCTTTCATTTCAACGTTTTCTATCTCAGGAAAGGGATTTTTTCTTTCCGGAATTTTCCACGTAACATATTCTTTAGGAGGTATCTGCATCATATAGTTAAAAACTGCGTAAACGCCTGTCGGAACTATAAATACCAAGAAATGAGAACACATTAAAAAAGTCAGTGCAATCCCGTTTAAGGCAGTATAAATAATCACAAATAACACACTTGAATAAAGTGTTATTAAAAGTGAAAACAATAATTCGATACCCACAACGCCTTTTAAATTAAACTCATTAAAGTACCATCTATACAAGTAAACATTAAGGATTCCGAATAGCAGTGACGCAATTTGATAAAATCGAAACTCGTCTGACAACTCTGTAAATAATTTATTATAGCCCAAAAAACCAACCAGAGCATAAATCAATACAAATGAAAAAACATAGATGTAAAACTTTCTTTTATACTGTACCGCAAATTCTTTTATTTTATCGCTGAATACCATGGTAAGTATAAAACTTACCGCTATAATTACTACTAAAAATACAATAAGCCTAATATCAATAAGGGCTAATAAATGCTTTTTTACCATTACTAAATTCGTGTTGTATACCCTAACACAGGTTCTTTACTAAAATTAAACTCTTCTGTTTCTTCATTAATCAATAACACTGTTTTTACTTCTACTTCCATTGGAAAAAAATGTTCGCAAAAACAATCTATAAATATTTTTATATCACCGTTTTTAAGATAATGCTGATAAGGTTTGTTCTTTATAGGGCCTATTTCTATCCTTAAATTCATAGAATAATCCATGTAATCTTTTCCAGTAATAAAATCGACTCCTAACCTGTTTTCACCCAGCTTTATCTGCTCTGCTTCTTCACTGTATTCTTTTGAACTTGTTGTTGTATACGTTACTTTTTCTTCTATAATACTTGATAAACAATTACAAGCAAGATCAATGTCTCCAACTATCTTGTAGGCATAAGGCAGTAACTGAATAAATTTTGAAACTAAAATCTCTGGGTAAATGTGTGATAACCCCCAAAAATCATAGAAAAAATCTAACGGTTTACTTCCATTAAGCTTATACAAAAAATTCCTTTCAACACTTTCTATTTTAGTCCGATAATGAAAAATCTCGTTTTCAAAAGGAGTAAAAAAAACACGGGCTTCTGCCTCTTGCTTTTTCTGGTGTTTATGCTCCCTTATCATCTGTTTTACAGATTTATCAGAGTTATTTTCGGTCAGACTATGCACAAAACCTTCCGGAAGTGCGTCATACATGCTGTCTCGTGATAAACGTATATTTAGATATTCCTGTTTGTCGTAATTATCATCCTGAATTGCCGCTCCCAGAATATCGCTTCTGTATGCGCGTGAAAACTGCCCGTGATTAGAAATCGTAATTTCATCCTGAACCACAGCTTTATTTTCAAGAAGTTCATTAGCAATAACTTCCGCTCTAATATCGTACGAAATATTTTCAATTTCGTACGCAAGATCTTCAAGACTTTTTTTACTTTTTCTTTCCATCTTCGTTAATTCGTCCTGCGCCTATATATCGTAACTGAAAATATTCATCATTGAAATTATATATTGCCAGACCTTTGTCTGTACAAGCCAGAATTCTGTCATTATGCAGGTACAAACCAACATCTGATATGGGATGATCTTTATCGTATCGAAAGAAAACTAAATCACCTTCGGCAAGGAAACTGCGGCCGGTAAAAATTTGAATAGATTTTGATTTCCACATTCCCGCCGGGTCTTTAGGAAGCGTAACTTTATAAACATCACTGTACAAAGACTGAAGGAAATAAGAGCAGTCAATTCCTTTTTTAGAAAAGCTTTTCTCCTTGTATGGCGTATTCAGCCAAGGATCTATATAAGAGTATAATTTGTAGTTGGTAATTTTATTTGGCATTACAGCCAGAATAATAGAATATTTTTCTTTTAGAGCCAGAACTTCGTCACTCAAATTCTCTGAATTGTCATTAACGACGGTTTTGTTTTTTAAACCGGTTTCTTTCATTTGAGACTGTTTCTTTAACAGCTCTAAAGAATAATCGTATTTAAATGGAATTTGCGAAATATATTTTTGAGCATAGCATTCTATAAATAAATGCATCATAAAAATCATTATAACAATCTGCCTCATAAAAATATTATTTAGTACTCTTTTTTTAGATAATTAAAATATTATTTAGCACCCAAATGGGCAATTTTTAAATTTTAGCAACAATAAAAAACAAACTTTTGAGTTCGCTTTCCTTTTTTTTAACCTTGAGAAAATTCTCATTTTTGAACGTAACTCGTTTATTATGAATTTATTTACTTTTTGGAACGAGGTGGTTACAAACCTAACAAAATATTTTGTAAGAATACAAATATTTTTTGTAAAATTTATATGATAAATATTAAGTTTTTTAAAATAATAAAAACTACATTTGCTTCCGTTTTTTGTTAAAATTATCTTACATAGTAAAATATTCAAAATCTAAAAATGAATCAAAAAAATATTGATATCAGGGTTGTATTTTTTTTCGCAATTCTGTTATTAGCTGGAATCATTGCATTTATAGTGCAGCTTTTTAATCATGTCGACTGTGATGATGCTAAATTTTATATTTTTGCAGACCATTCTCAATCCGAAGAATCGATTGAGTTTTACGACAAAACTCCAAACGCAAAATCATGGATTTGGGACTTTGGAGACGGATCAGAAAAAGATGTCAGAAAACACACTTTTCACATCTATAAAAATCCGGGAAAATACTATGTTTCTTTAACAATAAACGGCAATTGCACCCATACAAAAGAGATCACAATAAAGGATAAATTTGCTGCAGATAAAATAGGCACTCCAAAAATTATTGTACCCAAAACTATTACCGTTGGACAGCCCGCCTATTTTAAATCAATTTCTGATGATGCCAGAACCTGGGAATGGGCATTTGGTGAAAATAAAGGCATAGATGAAACCTCTTCTAACCCTGTTTACAGCTTTATCACGCCGGGCGAAAAAACGATTACTTTAGTCATAAACGGAGATTTCAGCCGTGTGGCAAAAAAGATAATTTATGTACATCCAAGAGTTATAAAAAAGACAAATCCGCTGGATGTAAGCTCTTATGAATTTGAGAAAAAAGCCGAAGCTTTTGCTTTGCCAAGAGGACCTGTAAAAAAAGATCCGCTTGAAGAAATGCTGCAATATATTCCGGTTGCCCCAAAAGCAAAAACCGTAAAAGACACTGTTGCCACGACTAAAAAAGCACCTAAAATGTCTGAAGATCAATTTGAAATTTTATTTAAAAAAGTAGCAGAAGGCAGTAAAGTTAAAGATGATTTTGCTGAGTTTTTATGCGATGATCTTGATATTCCGGTTGTAAAAAATGATAAAGATCTATTAACTTTTGCTCAATTATGTGCTTCTGTAAAAGGAAAAAAAATAAAAATTGAGTCAATACGCTTAAACAAGGACAAACAAACTAACTGCATTAAAGGATTAAATATCAGCTATAAAGTAAAAAAATATCTGGTATGGTCTAAAGATTAAATTTGTTATGGAAGAAGAAAAAAACGTTTTCAGTACAGAATTATTAAGCGCATTAGAAATTGCGAAGAAAATCGCTAAAACCAATTTAAATAAATATTACTCGGCGTCTCATTTGTTAAAAGCAGTTTTAAACAGAGATTTATCACTTTTAAAACGTCTTGAAGCTATGGGCAAAGATGTTTATTATCTTGATGAATGGGCAGAAGTACGAATTGAAGAAGAGCCAAAAACTACTCATGTTCTTGATGCTGAGCCAAGTGACTTAATTGATGATATCATAAAAGAGGCAGAATCTGTACGTATAGCACTTAATGAAGATGAAATTAGTCTTTATGCTGTTATAATTGCTTTAAGTTCTCCGGGTGTAGGTTTCAATTTCGACCAAATGAAGTCCTATCCTATCTCCAGAAATGAATTGTTAGAAGATCAGATTGTTATTCCGCAAACTGATAATGGCGTAAAACAAGAAGTAAAAAAAGGTTTTTTAAGCAAATACTGTATCCATAAAAATCTGGAGAAAAATAAAAAAAGAATCCCCGCAATTGGGCGTGAAGCCGAATTGAATGCCATAAAAGAAATTCTCTGCCGATTCTCTAAACCTAATGTTCTGCTTATAGGCGACCGAGGCATTGGAAAATCGATTTTAATTGATACTCTTGTTCAAAATGTAATAACAAATCAGGTTCCGGATGCTTTAAACAAAGTACAGCTTTTTGAACTCGACTTATCTTCTCTCATTGCCGGAGCTTCATACAAAGGCGAAATTGAAGACCGTTTAAAAAACTGCATTCAGGAATTAAAACAATATCCCAGAGCTATTTTAATTATTGAAGAAATTCATATTTTACTTGATAAAAACGGAGGAGATTCAGGCGTTTCAAATGTTCTTAAAGGTGAACTGGCAAAAGGATTAAATATTATCGCGACCTCAACAATTGATGAATTTTCAAAAAGAATTGAGAAAGAACAAGGACTTTCCGGAATGTTTGAGATCGTTAAATTAGAAGAATCTGATGATGAAACTTTGTTCAGAATGATTCGCGAATCTATCAAAACTTATCAGGAACATCATAAAATACAAATAGATGATGAAACCATTTCAGAATCTATCCGCTTATCCAGAAGGTATTTAAAAGAAAAAAGCCTTCCTGAATCTGCAATTAATCTGATCGATCATACGATGTCGGTTTTAAAAACTTCGGGAGAAACTTTTCTTAACGAAAAACAATCTATCATCAACAGATTAAATCTTTTAAAAGAAAATACCAGCAATTTATCTGAAGATCAATTGATAAAAGAATACAATTGGTTTCTGGTTGATTTAATAAACAAAACAACATTTTTGATGGATGTTGATGAACAAAATGAAAAAAGAAATTTTGAAACATCAGAATCGATCTTAAATTATATTGAAAACCTCCTTAATACACTTGAAGAAAAGGCACTTGATAAACGTTCTCATATTGAAGCCTTTGATTTGTCTTTGATTATTGCTAAAAAAACCGGAATTCCGGCAGGAAAACTTAAGGAAGAAGAAAAACAGAAACTAAACAATATTGAGGAAGTTTTAAACCGAAGAGTTATTGGGCAGGATCATTGTATAGCAACGGTTGCAGGCTCTATTTTAGAGTCAAGATCGGGATTAAGCAAAGCCGGACAGCCTATCGCATCTTTCTTTTTTCTTGGACCAACTGGAACAGGAAAAACAGAATTAGCCAAAAGTTTAGCCGAGTTTCTGTTTCAGGATGAAAATGCTATCATTAGATTTGATATGTCTGAGTTTAAAGAAGAACATTCAGCCGCGCTTCTTTACGGTGCGCCTCCTGGTTATGTAGGTTATGAAGAAGGTGGTCTGCTGGTGAATAAAATCAGACAAAAACCTTATTCTATTGTTTTATTTGACGAAATTGAAAAAGCGCATCCTTCTGTTTTTGATGTATTTCTTCAAATTATGGACGAAGGAAAACTACATGATCGTTTAGGAAAAGAAGGTGATTTCTCTAACGCTATTATACTTTTTACTTCAAATATTGGAGCAGATCATATTGTAAATACTTTTAATAACGGCGAAATTCCAACATCTGGTTCTTTAATGGAAATCATGGGGAATTATTTCAGACCTGAATTTTTAGGACGTTTAACTGAAATTGTACCTTTTGCTCCTATCAGTAAAGAAAATGCATTGAAAATATTCGAAATCCATCTCAAAAAAGAGTTCATGGATTTATTAAAAAACATCAATATTAAGGTTGAAATTCCAATGGAAGCTAAACTTTATCTTGCTGAAAACGGATATAATGCCAAATATGGAGCAAGACCAATAAAAAGTATTATCAGAAGTCATTTAAGAAGACCTTTGGCAAAAAAAATAATTTCAGGAGAAGTAAAAGACGGCGATACAATTTCTGTTACCATAGAAAACAATGAGGTAAAATGGGTAAAAGAAGAATTTACCGCTGTAAATTAAATCATAAAACAATAAATCCAGTTTAGTTAGTTTATAAACCCTAAAAAACGTCTTGCGACGTTTTTTAGGGTTGTAAGTATTTTGTAAAATTTCCTTTTTATGAACTATTCCTAACAATATAAAATAATATTTCTTCTTCTAATTCTTTTGCAAGATTTTCGCATTCCAATTTTTGACGAAAGTTTTTTTCAAATTTTTTCTTATAAATTTCAGCATTTACAATACTTTCACAATAATCATCACACATTGTTTTGAATCGATCATCAAGCAAATACATCTTTCTCATTGATTCAAAATATTCTGCAAATTTGACATTATATAGTTCGTCAGGTAAGGACATAGTCTTGAAGTTTAAATATTTCTCTAATGAAATCACATTTTACTCTTTTGCCATTTTTACTTTAAATTCGTTCTCAACATTCTGATAAGCATCATTACTAACATCATAAACTACTTTTGCAATTTTACCGCCAGTAAAATCGAATTTAGCTTTATATTGTTTACTTACCGGATCACCGCTGTCACGACCAACACATAAACCTTCTCCCGAAAGTGCATAATGTCCTGCCTGGGTACGAAAAGGCTTTTCGTCTACTATTTTATCATCTAAATACAACCTCATCTTTCCTAAGGTCTCATTTTTATCACTCATTTTTTCTTTTACAAATTCAACACCTACAATGTGTTTTCCATTAGAAGGAATTGAAGTGCCTAAAACCTGTTCTGGGGCTAGACCGAGGAAATTATAGACATAAGTCAGTTTCCCGTCTTTTGCAAACAAACTGTAACCTCCAAAACGTGATCCCTGAGATACTATAACGCCTTTTGAATCTTTTGTAAAATCTACTTCGGCCAGAATCTTAAAAGAACGGCCCAATGTCGGCGCAGCAGAAGCCTCTGGTATTTCTGTCGTTCCCGGATAATAGATAAAACGGCCATCGGCGGGAATTTCTTTGTGATATTCCATAGCATGGAATTCATTTACTGAAACATCATTCAGTGGCAGCACATTATATTTTAAAGCTTCCTGCATCCAAACTTCTTTTAGTTCTTTTACTTTATCAGGATATTTGGAGGCAAGATCTGTTGATTCGGAGCGATCTGCATCTACATTGTACAATTCCCATTGATCTTTATCAAAATTTCCAATATTCACAGGTAAAGCCCCATGAACAGCTGTAGCTTTCCAGCCTTCTTTCCAGATTCCTCTCGTACCTACCATTTCGTAATATTGTACTTTTTTAGCCGTGGGTGCTTTGGCGTTATTAAAACTGCTTCTCATAGAAACTCCTGCAAGAGGACTCTGCTTCACACCATCCACTACATCCGGCATGGTCAGACCGCAGGCATCTAAAATGGTAGGCACAATATCAGTACAGTGGTAATACTGGCTTCTTAATTCACCTTTTGCTTTTATTCCTTTTGGCCAGCAGATTACAAGAGGATCAGCAGTTCCTCCGCTGTAGCCAGAATATCTTTTAAACATTTTAAATGGTGTCGAAAAAGCAGCTGCCCATCCTGTTGGATAATGGTTATAAGTATCTTCTGAACCCAGTTTATCAATCATGCTTAAATTAACACTCATGTCATCCGGATAGGCATTAAAGAAATTATTCTCGTTTACCGAGCCATTTGGTGAACCTTCTGCAGAAGCACCATTATCAGCACAATACATAATCAAAGTGTTATCAAACTGACCTGAATCTTTTAGATATTTAATTACACGCCCTACTTCAGCATCTGTAAATTCTGAATAAGCCGCATATACTTCGGCCATACGGCTGAACAATTTTTTTTCATCGGCAGTAAGACTGTTCCATGGTTTTACAGAATCCCCTTCAGAAAACTTCCCTTTTGGCATAGGGTTTAAAGGTGTCATTTTTGTTCCTTTTGGCAGAATTCCTTTATCGATCATACGTTTTAAAACCCAGTCTCTGTAAGCTTCATAACCATCGTCAAATTTCCCTTTGTATTTCGCAATATAATCGGCTGGTGCATGATGCGGTGCATGATTTGCTCCCGGATTGTACCACATAAACCAAGGTTTATCTGGTTTTGATTGTTTTGAATCCTGAATATACGCAATTGCTTTATCTGCCAAATCTTTGCTTAAATGATAGCCGTCTTCCGGCTGAGAAGGCTGTTCTATAAAATGATTATCTTCTATAAGACTTGGGTACCACTGGTTAGTTTCTCCTCCAATAAATCCGTAAAAACGATCAAATCCAAGTCCGAGAGGCCAGCGTTCTTTAGAAGAAGCCATATCGAGTGCATCTACAGGAACATTATGGTTTTTACCAATCCAAAAAGTCGACCATCCGGCTTCTCGCAATACAGTAGCAAGCGTAGCATTTTCTTTTGGGATATGCCCGCTGTAGCCCGGAAATCCAACCGCAGATTCTGATATAGAACCAAATCCGTTTTGATGATGATTACGCCCTGTTAAAAGTGTAGAACGTGTAGGAGAACATACTGATGTAGTATGCCATTGCGTATACGTTAATCCGTTTTTTGCCAGTTCATCCATAGTGGGCATATTGATACGACCACCGTAAGGTGACCATGCGGCAAAACCGGTATCATCATATAAAATAATAAGTACGTTTGGGGCATCTTTTGGTGCTTTTGTCTCCAGAAACGCCGGCCAGTCGCCTTTTGAATCGCGAATATCGAGTTTAATATCACCGCTAAATTTCTTTTCTTCCTGTTTCTTAGGAGGATTCTGCGCCATTAAAACAGAACAGAACAAAAATATCAAAAGTTTTAATAATTGTTTCATGATGATATGGGGTTAAAATGTTACTTTACTTCTTCAAAATCTCCAGGTTTCCAGCTTCCATTAAAAGCGGATGCTTCTGGTCCATAAATTCGGAAATAAGCAAACCAGCCCACATTTGGAATTGTTTTAATCCATTGACCTTCTTTTCCGGCAGGAGCTTTTGGTCCAAAATATAAGTCAACCGTTTTACCGCCTATTTTATCTTTTAGTTCAAATAAAGAACGAAGCGCGGCTTTATTTTGATCTGTTATCACCTGACTTCTCGTTTTGGCATCATAAATCGTAACCGACCAGAATAATTTAGCAGGAACAGGTGTAGGTATTGTTAACTTATATGTTTTGCTTCCGTCAACATATTTCCCTGTATTATCCTTAAGTCCAAGCCAGTATAAAGATCCTCCGCCTTCTTTTCTTCTAAACATAGACGGCGAAGCGCCAATTGCCTGATAAAACCAGGTTTCCCTGCCATCAAGATCTACATAATCTGGAGTATTAAAATCGCCGTCTTCAAATCGAAGTGCCACCCATTCCCATTGGCGGTCTTTCCAAACCACACGGTCTTCGCGACGATCTGCAAACGATTGTACACGCATTTGTGCATTGGCAATTTTAGCGGCTTTTTCTAATATTGCTTTCATACGTGCATCGGGGCTGAATGATTTTCCTTTTTTAATACCTAACACAGCCAGTTCTCCATAATAGTTTCTATAACCTTCAAAAACTGGTTCTCGCTGGATAACATCATTTAAATTTTCCCAGTATTTTATATTATTTTCCCAGCCAAGAGGTGTTGTATTTTGTGGTTTGTTAGTAAGATCCAGCCAGTCTGGCTCTTTCCAGTTTGCCGGTTTATTTAACGGATATACTTTAACGGTTTTAATACGTGTTATAGCCGCATTTACATCACCGCCAACAGGAAGCGAACGTATACCTACAGTTAAATTATTGGATGAAGATTTCCAGACATGATAACCCGAAGCAGGAACAACACCCTTATAATCAGGAGGTAATAGCAGATGTTTACCACCATTGCCCGCATCAGGTCCCGGAATTCCCATATCAGCTACCCAGCGTTGATTTACATCCATTGCCACAACAATAAGCGGTCCTTTTGGGATATCTATAACCATAGGCCCATCTGATAAATCAATAGGAATTGGTCCGTAAGGCGTGTCTGAATTAAGGGTAAAACCAATTTGCCCCGGTTTGGTATCTAAAGTTCCAAATGATTTGTTTGGAGTAATTTTAATGCTGTCATTCCCTTTAACCAGACCTTCGCCGGAAACCGTTGGATAGAAAAATTTATAAGCCTGTATTGCTCGTGTTAAATCGGCATCATCATAAGCTTTTTTTATGGTTGCTTCGGTTGGATAACCGCCTGTAAATTCATAATCCGAAGTTAAATCTACAGAACTGTCGATACTTTTTGTAACCTCTGTTTCTTTTTTACAGCTGATCAAAGCCAAAAAAATCAAACAAATATAAACTGATATTTTTTTCATGTAAATTGATTTTAAATAATTAAACTTCAAAACATTATCAAAGTTATCACCACCTGTCAGTTTAAATTACTTTTGAAACCTGAATTAGGTTTCATATTATAATTTGAAACAAAGTTTTATTGTCATTTTAGTTTCAAAAGTATCTTTTCGTATCTTGTAGTAACGCAAAATAATTATTCCTAAAGGCAATAAATGCCCCATTTAGCTGTTTTTATTACCAAGAGTTGATGTGCTAATTAACAGCACATTTATATGATAAATAAAAAATAAAGTATGAAAAGAATATTGTTTATAATTATAATTGCCGCTTCCCTGCAAGTATATTCACAAGATGAGCTTAAAGGAAAATATCAGCCGGTACAGCAAAAAAATTCAGAAACTAAAGAAGTGGTTCCGCCAGAAAATAATCCAGCCGCAGAACCGCCTGCACTGGCAAAAGATCCAATTGTTTTACAAATAAATCCCGAAGAGCTATTTAAAAATAATGCTTTATATAAAAAAGAAGCCAATGTTGAAGGTATCTTTTACAGACGAAACGAATACTTAGGAGGTTTTATAACAAAGGGAGCAGTTTCTACTGTTCGTTATCGGGATGCGGCTTTTGTTGACGGCGATAAAATCAGGGTATATCTAAATGATAAAGTAATCGAACCAGAAGTTCTATTAGACGGAGAATTTAAAGGTTTTAAAATAAATCTGGTGAAAGGAATTAATAAAATTGATTTTGAAGCATTAAATGAAGGTTCTGCTTCGCCAAATACTGCCGAATTTCAGGTTTTTGATGATAAAGGAGCTGTTATAGAATCGAGCCAATGGAATGTGGGTACTGGCTATAAAGCCGTTATCATATTATACAAAGAATAAAAACTAAATTTTAATTACTGTAAAGCCTTAAAAGATCTAACAAGAGTTTGGATTTTTTAAGGTTTTTATTTTTTTGAAAAAGTTTTACTGAAACATTGTTGCATTTATAAATAAGAATTTTATATTTGCAACTCTGTGGCATTAATCAGCTGCAGGTTGATCTGAATGAAAAAGAAATTAAAATGTATTAATCTTCTGTTCCCGCTGATAGTATTGTTTGCGATACTATTTCCGGTTATACATTCTTATGAACACATCCATAATCACAATTCAAATTCTAAAAAAACAGAGCTGCATCATACAGCAAAAACTGAATTTAAAATTAAAAAGCATTCAGAAGAATGTGCTATCTGTCATTTTAAATTCAGCCCTGTTACCACTTTTAGTTTTGAACCCTTTATTTTTTACAAAAACAGCAGCATAACTTCATTTGTTGTTTTCTATTCTAAATCTTATTCTAGTTTTTTTAAAGGTGCGTTGTTTTCACTTCGGGCGCCTCCCGGAATTTAAGCAGAAATAGTCATTCCTAAAAGGAAAGAATTACGTTTTGCTTAGTATTTAAATCTAAAATTATAGGGATCAGTAGTGTTGTGTTATAAACTAACAGGCACAATTTTGATTGTCTTTAATACTTCCAGAAATTCTGAGCAGAATCAGTAACATGCCACAAAACTTATTCAGTAAAAAAACGACATTCTTAAATAGAATTTCATCTTTTTTTGACTGACGCAATGACTTTTTCTCACTTCAAAAAACATGCTTTTGTAAACTGATACAATTCAATTTTGTATTTGGATTCTCTCAGCGCTTCTGCATCTGAGAAGGAATTACTATGTCTAATTCTAAAATCCGGACAAAAGCTGTTATCGCCAAGTAATCCCAAAATAATTTATATGAAAAATGTCAAAATCAAATGGAGCAGAATAACAACTGCAAAAAAAATTGCCGCTTTAGTTCTCGGCTTTCTGGTATTTACAGCCTGCAGCAGTGACAATGATTCTGTTGATACAGAATATCCTGTAATTGATATTTCGGCTTCAAACGCATTTCCTATCCAATGCAGTCAAATGAATCGAGGACAGAAAATTACTTTTCGTGCCGCATTCAGCGACAATGCCGCATTAGGATCGTACAGTGTTGATATTCATCACAATTTCGATCATCATACGCACAGTACCGAAGTATCAGACTGCGAAACAGATCCGGTAAAAAAACCTGTAAAACCATTGCTTTACATTAATTCGGTTACCATTCCCGAAGGTTTAAAAAAATACGAAGCAGTTCAGGAAATCACTATTCCGGAAGATATTGATCCGGGAGATTATCATTTTATGATTCGTTTGACTGATAAAGAAGGCTGGCAGACTATTAAAGGCTTAAGTATTAAAATTTTATAAAACCGCTTAATGATTGAAAATAAATCAAACAGCATATTGATTTTTCTGTTATTCTGCTTTGCTTTTTTGACAAAAGTCCAATCTCAGAACACCAATTCGGAAATAAAGGAACTTGAAGAAGTAGTGATTAAAGACCAGTCAGAAAAACGTGCCAAGAAAGAAGCATCATTAAATACAGAAACAGTAAACAGCACTTTTATTCAGCGGAATCTCGGCGGAAGCCTGATGCAGTCCTTACAGCGAATTCCTGGAGTTAAAACCATTTCGATAGGTTCAGGAGGTTCAAAGCCGCTGATTCGCGGATTGAGTTTTAATCAGGTTATTGTAGTCGAAAACGGCATTAAACACGAAGGCCAGCAATGGGGCGCAGATCACGGGCTTGAAATCGATCAATATGCTGTTAATCGGGTGGAAATTATAAAAGGTCCTTCATCCTTTATTTATGGTTCTGATGCTATTGGCGGTGCAGTTAATATCAAGCCTGTGCCTTTTCCTAAAAAAAATACTTTAGGCGGTAATGTAGATTTTACTGCTAAAAGTAATAATGAACAAATTGGAAGTTCGCTGAATTTGTTTGGACGAAATGAAAACTGGTTTTTCGATACCAGAATTACTTCACAGGATTATGGTGATTACAGGGTTCCGGCTGATAAGGTTCAGGTTTACAATTATACAGTGCCTTTATACAAAAATCATTTGCGCAATACTGCAGGACGTGAACTGGATTTGCATGCCAGTACAGGATTTGTGGGCGAAAAGTTTAAATCGGTTTTGTATTTCAGTAATATACATACCAAAAGCGGTTTTTTTGCGAATGCACACGGGCTTGAACCTCGTAATGTGAATCTCGAACTTCATGATAAATCGAGTCGTGATATTTTGATGCCTTTTCAGGAAGTTAATCATACTAAAATCAGTAATACAACTTCATTTGAAATAGGAAATCATCTGCTGCAGACACAATTGGGTTTTCAAAAGAATTTCCGCAGAGAATGGAGTCATTATGTAAATCATGGTTATATGCCGCCAATTTATCCTGCAGATATGTATGCACCGCAGGATTTGGAAAGACAATACGACAAAGATGTTTTTTCGGTTTCTGTAAAAGATGAGTTTTCTGTAGGCAGACATCAATTTACAGTTGGCTTAAACGGAGAAAAACAGCAGAATGAAATTAACGGCTGGAGTTTTCTAATTCCTGCTTTTAATCAGCTGAATACAGGATTGTATGGCTATGATAAAATACAGCTGAATGATTTATGGATACTGCACGGAGCCGTGAGAATGGATGATGGCCAAATCGAAATGAAACAATATACAGACTGGTTTAAAAGTGATGTGACTCAAAACGGACAGACAGCTCAGGAATATTTAAAACGGTCTGAAGATTTAAACAAAACATTTAAAAGTTTTACATGGTCAGCAGGAATAAATTACAATCCGGGTAAGGTTTCATTTAAAGCTAATGCAGGAACGAGTTTTAGAATGCCCATTGCAAAAGAATTAGCTTCAAATGGTGTCAATTATCATTATTTCCGATTTGAAAAAGGAAATCCAAATCTTGATGCCGAGCGTTCGTATCAATTGGATCTTGGAATTGACTGGCAGGAAAGCAAATGGTCTGTGCAGCTGAGTCCGTTTTTTAATTATTTCCCAAATTTCATTTACCTAAATCCAACTTCACAGCATGATATTTATTATGGAGCAGGAAATCAGGTTTTTGAATATCAGCAAAGTAAAGTTATGCGTTACGGCAGCGAGTTACAGATACATTATCAGTTTCTAAAAAATCTAAGCGGTGAGATTTTGGCCGAATATCTTTATTCTGAACAATTATCGGGCAGTAAAAAAGGATATACGGTTCCATTCTCTCCTCCTGCTTCGGTTTTATTTGGCATCAATTATAATCCCGAAATCAAGAATTTAAGAGAAACTTATTTTTCGCTGGATTATCGTTTTACGGCTCAGCAAAATCAGATTGTACCACCCGAAAAAAAAACAGAAAGCAGTCATGTTTTCAACCTGGCATTAGGAACAAAATTACAAGCCGGAAAACAAGATTTTGCGGTCTCGCTTCAGGTTCAGAATTTATTTAATACAAGATACCTGAATCATACAAGCTTTTACAGACTTATAGAACTTCCGGAAATGGGCAGAAATATTATTCTTTCTGTAAAAGTTCCTTTTTTAATTCATCAATAAAAACAACAAATTTTTAATATCTCAAAACCATGAAAAAAGTACAATCATTTTTTTTATTCCTATTGACAGCTTCTGTCTTTACTGCCTGCAGCAATGACGATGATAACGAAGTCTTAAAACCAACTGCCAAAAATATTGAAATTGGAACGGCAGATAATAAACAAGCTTTAATTGGTCGTGATTTTCATTTTAATGCCGATGTCACTGCCGGAAACAAAATTGCCAATGTACAATTAAAAATACTACCTAAAACCGGTGAAACTTATTCTAAAGACTGGAAACTCGAATTTACCTGGCCGGAATACATTGGAACAAAAAACACCAATGTTCATAAACACTTTACTATTCCCGGTGATGCTGCCGAAGGTAAATTTGATTTCTTATTTATTGTAACCGACGAAAACGGAACGGCGCTCGAAATTAAAGAGACCATTACTATTACAGATCCGGCTAATATGCCGGTTGATCCTGTTATTGGCCGTGATATGCTTTCGCGAAATGATGATCTGATTTATTACATGGAAACCTGGGTTGAACCTCAGTTAATCTATAAGAAGAATGATAAACTAACGGCTCATGCACAAATCAGCCAGATTATGGGCAACGGAATACTGTATTCTGTTTTGATTAAAAAAAGCCTTAATTATCACCCTGAAAGCATTGACAATCTGGATCTTAAAAAAGTAATCATTATTTCAAAAGTAGAGCATAAAGATCTTGGACCGGCGTCAAAGATTACAACACTTCAAAAAATAAATGATGTCTATGGCGGCGAAAGTATTGTTCTTGGTACTGATAAAGACAATGAAGGAAATGCTATAACTGCTGAAAAGGCTTGGGAATCTGGTCAATATAACTGGGTGTTACTGTACAAAAATACTTCTTACAGCATGAGCGTCTATAAATCGATGCCTATTACAATAAACTTTTAAAATCAAGTAAATATTAACCCTAAATACATTTTAACAATGACTAAAACTTATTTCAAACTGATTTTCTTATTTGCTTTATCGCTTTTTGCCGTTTCCTGCAGCAATGATGATGATACCACTCCAGAAACTCCAGATGAAGCATTAACAGAATTTAAATATCTGAGAATTTTACTTTCTGATGAGAAAACTACACAGCTTACGCTTGTAAATCCGGTTGATGCCACATCTTCTTTCTTTAATGCTAAATTTGCAAAATCTTCACTTTATACAACTGAATCCGGACGATATGCAGGAATTGTTCACAGACTGGATAATACGGTAGAAACGTTTGACAGCGGATTTGAAAGCCACGGCGATCATGTTGATGTTGACGGACAACCAAAATTTGGTGCTTTAACTGGACAATCGGCTCTTCCAACGCATTTTAAAAGTAAAATTGGTGAAATCCTGACTTTTAATGACGGTGACGGAACTTTATCTGTTGCAAAAGAAAAGGATGTAAATACTGCCGGAGCGCAATTCAAAACCATCAACGCCGGACTTTTGGCACATCATGGTGCTATGGCCGCTTTTGGAAACGGAACGTATGCTATTACAGTAAAAGATAATTCGGTTACAGGAACACTTCCTGAAAAAGTAAAAATTATCGATAATACAGGTAAAACTTTATTTGAGCCGACTCTTGCTACAAAGGGAATTCACGGAAATGCTTCTGATGGAACTTATGCCGTTTTTGGTTCTGCAAGCGGTGTTTTAGTTGTAGAAAATAACGGAAAACAAAAACTGATTGCTTTTCCAGAAGATTTTGGAACAGCTTGGTTTGGAACTATTTTAGAAACAGATTACAACGGAAAATTTGTTGGTTTTACTGCCGCAAAAGGTGCTTATTTGATTGATGTTGTAAACGGAACTATAAAACCTATTATCCAAAATACAACAATTATGCAGTGCAAAGTAAGTTACAACCATAAAAAATTAGGTGTTTTACTGCATTCAGGTGAATTTAAGTTGTTTAACCTAAACAGTCTGCAGGTTGAAAAAGAAGCTAAAATTATTGGTGAAACTGCAAACGATGCAGCATTAAAACCTCAAATACAGCTAACAGAGAACTTTGCTTACATTACTTCGCCATCAACAGGAGAATTGTTACAATTGAGTTTTGAAAAAATGTCAATTGTAAATAAAATCAAAGTTTCTAACACACCTTATATGATTACAATTCTGGGGTTTGAAAATAGTGAAAGCCATTAAAAATAAGGCTAAAGCTATTGGAAAAGCGTGCTTAACGGCACGCTTTTTTTGTTTTAAAATATCTTAAAAGTAAAAAAGCTTTAAAAATATTTGTTTTTATGACCAATCGGTCATATATTTACAGTGTAAAATTCAGCTATCATGGCAAAAGGTGAAGAAACCAGACAGTTTATTATAGAAAAGGCGGCTCCTATTTTTAACACAAAAGGAATTGCAGCTACTTCTATGAGCGACATTATGGAAGCAACCAAATTGTCTAAAGGAAGCATGTATGTTCATTTTGAAAATAAAGAAGTATTGGCCTGCGCTGCTGTCGATCATAATATGAAAATATTAAGCTCTAAACTTCAAAATGCCTTAAGTGGAAGCACAACATCTAAAGAAGCTTTATTTGCTTATATCGATTTTTTCAGCAACCCTACTCACCCACCCGTTATTGGCGGCTGTCCTTTATTGAATTTCGGAACTGAGGCTGATGACACTAACCCAATCGTAAAAGAAAAAGTTAACAGCGCTATTAAACAAGGACAACAATTATTATCCGGCATTATAGAAAAAGGAATTGCCAGTAAAGAATTCAAAACACATTTTAACCCGGCAGAATTTGCCACTGCAATGTTTGCAATGTTAGAAGGCGGTCATTTAATGGCCAGAGTTTCTGGCAGTAATGATAAAATGAAAATCGTAGCCAAAACGCTTAAAAATTTAATTGAACAAAATACCATCTAATTTTTTTACCAAAAAAATGACCGATCAGTCATTTTTAAATTACACTCGTAAACAACCAACAATAAACATTAAACATTAATTAACAACAATAGAAACATCATGTCAAAAACAATTTTAATTACAGGAGCATCAAAAGGTTTTGGAAAAACCTGGGCAGAAGCATTTTTAGCAAAAGGATATAACGTTGCAGCTACAGCCCGTAACGTAGATACCTTAAATGATTTAAAAGAAAAATACGGTCAATCGGTTTTAACTTTAAAACTGGATGTAGACAATCGCGAAGAATCATTATCAGTTGTCGAAAAAGTGCAAAACCATTTTGGAAGTATCGATATTTTAATCAACAATGCCGGTTATGCCTTAACCGGAGCAATTGAAGAAGCAACTCCAAATGAAGCCAGAGCGCAGTTTGAAACTAATTTCTTTGGGACTTTATGGCTTACTCAAGCTGTTTTACCTATTATGAGAAATCAAAAAAGCGGACACATTATTCAGGTTTCTTCAATTTTAGGTTTAGCGGCTTTACCAACCATGGGGCTTTACAACGCTTCAAAATTTGCTATTGAAGGTTTAAGCGAAACTCTGGCTGCAGAAGTAAAACAATTTGGAATCAATGTTACGCTGGTTGAACCAAACGGATATGCATCGAATATCTGGCATACCGGAATAAGCAGCGAAAGCAACCCGGTTTATGATGGTCTTAAAAAAGCATTTTCAGAATCAGAAAATGATTTCGGAATTGTAGAAGCAACTGCTCCGGCAATCGTAAAATTAGTTGAAAGTGAAAATCCTCCATTACGTTTATTTTTAGGAAGAGTAGCTCTGCCTTTTGTAAAACACAGCTATGAACAAAAATTAAAAGTGTGGGAAGAATGGAATGATGTTTCTGTAGAAGCTCACGGATAATTAATCTATAAATATTTCATCCCGAAAGGTTCATTCATCTAAATAAAAAAGGCTTTCTGAAAATTATTTTCAGAAAGCCTTTTTTGCCTTTTTAATCTTTATTTAAGATTTAAGAGAATCCATATCAATTACAAAACGATATCTTACATCGCTTTTCAGCATTCTTTCATACGCTTCGTTGATTTCCTGCATTTTAATAATTTCAATTTCTGAAACGATATTATGTTCACCGCAAAAATCAAGCATTTCTTGTGTTTCTGCAATACCTCCAATTACAGAACCAGCAACAGATTTTCTTCCCATAATCATTGGCACTGAATTTAAAATTGGTTCTAAACCCCCTAAGTAACCAACTAATACAAGAGTTCCGTTGATGTTTAAAGTAGAAACATACGGATTTACATCATGTACATAAGGAACTGTATCAATAATAAGATCATATCTTCCGTGTACTGATTTCATCTGCTGGTCATCTGTAGAAATAATTACAGAATCGGCACCCAAATCGATTGCATCTTGTATTTTATCCGGAGTTCTTGAAAACAAAGTTACTTCGGCACCTAAACCTTTTGCAAGTTTTATTGCCATGTGTCCAAGTCCGCCTAAGCCGACAACAGCAACTTTACTTCCTTTTCCAACTTTCCAGTGTCTTAAAGGTGACCAGGTTGTAATTCCTGCACAAAGTAAAGGAGCAACAGCTGCTAAATTTAAATTTGAAGGTACTTTTAAAACAAAATGCTCATCAACTACCACTTTCTCAGAATAACCGCCAAAAGTATGTCCGCCAATATTTTTATCCTTACCATTGTAAGTTCCTGTAAATCCGTTTAAACAATATTGTTCCAAATCTTGTTTACAGCTTTCGCAGGTATGACAAGAATCAACCATACAGCCCACTCCTGCTAAATCACCGACTTTAAGTTTCGTAACTTCATTTCCCACTTTTGTTACCCTTCCTACAATTTCATGCCCCGGAACTGCTGGATATTGGCTCCCTCCCCAGTCATTTCTGGCTGTATGCAAATCAGAATGACATACACCACAGTATAAAATTTCGATCTCAACATCTTTTGCTAAAACCTCTCTGCGTGCAATTGTCATTTCTTTCAGCAATGCGTCTGCTGCTTTTGTACCAAATGCTTTTGTGTTACTTGTATTCATATTTTTTAGATTATTAAGTTGTAAAATTAAAACAGCTTCTTGCCTTAAAATAACAGAAAAGAAACATTTACTTATGAAATTCAAACAATTTTAAAACATTATCAGAGGGGCAAAATCGACAAAAGCTAAACTATAGAGAGAAGTTTAAGGTAAATAATATACCTGCAATAGAATCATTTAATTCGATTTTATATTTTGTCTTCTATCAAATTTAATAACTTTATCCTGAATAATAAGAATTTTATTATTTTAAAAAACGAATCATACCCTAAAATGGATATTTCTCTAATTCTCGACCATATATATCAGTTACCAGAGCAGCCAAAAAAAGATTTATTACTGACAATCAATTTAATAACTCGTCCAAAAGGTAATATAATACTAAAAGCAGGCAAAGTTGAATCCAGCATTTATTTTATTAAAAAAGGAATTGTAAGGGCGTATATTGATGACGATAATAATGATGTTACTTTTTGGTTTGGTAGAGAAGGAGAAACTATTATCTCGATGAAAAGTTATGTTGAAAACCAAAATGGTTATGAAAACATAGAACTTCTGGAAGAATGCGAATTGTATGAATTAAAAACAGCCGATTTAGAACGATTGTTTAATTCTGACATTCACATTGCCAACTGGGGCAGAAAATTTGCCGAAAAAGAACTTATAAAAACCGAAGAAAGATTGATATCCAAGCTTTTTAAAAATGCTTCTGAACGTTATTTAGATCTTTTAAAAAACAATCCTGAACTTATTAAAAGAATTCAGTTAGGACATATTGCTTCTTATCTGGGCATAACACAAGTCAGCTTAAGCAGAATACGGGCTGAATTAAAATAAATACTTTTTTATCATTTGTTAAATTTTTTCTGAATTGAGAGAAGGAACTTTGTACCATAAATTTTAACTATATGAACTGGATTATTTTAATTATTGCAGGCCTTTTTGAAGTAGCCTTTGCAACTTGCCTTGGAAAAGCAAAAGAAACCGCAGGAATGGAAATGTATTATTGGTATATTGGTTTCTTTGCCTCTTTAACAATAAGTATGCTGCTGCTGATAAAAGCTACCGAAACGCTCCCAATGGGAACTGCATACGCCGTATGGACAGGAATTGGCGCGGTTGGAACTGTGTTAATGGGAATATTTGTTTTTAAAGAACCGGCAACTTTCTGGAGATTGTTTTTCCTTGTAACCTTAGTAAGTTCTATCGTTGGGCTTAAAGCGGTTTCTCATTAATAGAAATAACAATACTATTTAAAAAAGCAGATTACTTTTAAGAAAAAGTAATCTGCTTTTTTTTGCCAAACTATTCATTAATGCATTTCATGCATTACTTGATAAAAAATAAGCATTTTATATCATTACTCTCTGTCTTATCTTTGTCAAAAATGTAAACTTAGAATATGACCTTAAATTATTGTATTAAATCTTTTGATGAATTAACCAATAACGAATTGTATAGTCTGCTTCGTTTAAGAAGCGAGATTTTCGTTGTAGAACAAAACTGTGCTTATCTTGACTTAGATAATAAAGACCAGAAAAGTTTTCATTTGCTGTATTATGTAAATAACGAATTTGCCGGAAGCACACGGCTGGTTCCGGCTGGTTTGTCTTTTAAGGAAATCTCTATAGGCAGAGTTGTTATTGCCGGTTCTCACCGCGGATTAGGATTAGGAGTAAAACTAATGGAAGCTGCAATAGAAGGCTGTCAGCAAAAATTTGGAAATGGTCCTATTAGAATTGGTGCACAGTATCATTTATCAAAATTTTATCAGTCATTAGGATTTGTTGAGCAGGGAGAACAATATGATGAAGACGGAATTCCGCATATTGAAATGCTGAGAGCTTAAATACAAGTTTAAGGAACAACCAGTTTTAAAACATTGGCCAAAACCGGATTATGATCTTCGGCTCTCCAATTGATATAAAGATCGGTTTCTAACGGAAGTTTGATAAATCTGATTCCTGAAATTTCATGAAAAACATACGAATCCGGTAATATAGCGATACCAAGTCCTTTTCGAACTAATGCAATTATAGCCGAACCAAATTCAGAATGAAGATAAACTTCGGGCGCATTTTCAAAAGAGTTAAACAATCGTTGAATTAAATCACTGTAACTGCTTCCTTCATCTGTAGTAGGCAGTATAAATTTTTGATTTGCCAATGATTCTTTCGTAAGATCTTCGGGCTTTTGATAAGGATGATTTTCAGGAACTACAATCGCCAGGTTATCAGTATAGATTTTTTCTGATTTTATATCTCTGGCGTGATTAATATCTCTTGTAATGGCCAGATCGATTTTATAATTGCGGAGAAATTCCTGCTGGTTTTCATACAAAACCTGAACCAGTTTGATTTTTAATTTTGGAAATGCATCAGAAATACGCGATAAAATATCGGGCATAATAGAAGCCGAAATAGAATCCGGATGAGAAATGGTAAGTGTACCGCTTTCGCCTAAATGAATCTGACGCGCCGATTGATGTATATACTCCAGTTTACTGAGTTCTACTTCCCATTTTTCCTGAAGAAATCTGCCGGCCGACGTAAGCTTGACATTTCGCTTATTACGTTCAAAAAGCTGAACACCAAGCTGGTTTTCAAGAGACTGAATCTGACGGCTTAGAGCCGATTGTGTAATATTCATTTTTCCGGCAGTATTCCAGAAATGAAGTTCGCGGGCCAGAGCCAGAAAATATTTAATCTGCTGTAAATCCATTGATGCAATTTACGCATTTATAAAAACAAAAAACAGATTTTAATGCATTAATAATAAAAAACATGAACACAATAAAAGTCCGCAAAGCGCTGATTAGTGATGCTGAAAAACTTCAAACCATTGGAAGAATAACTTTTTCTGAAACATTTTCGGATGTAAATTCAGAAGAAAATATGATTAAATATCTGGATGAAAGTTTTAATCTGAAAAAAATCGCTTCTGAACTCAACAATAAAGATTCACACTTTTATTTAGCAGAATTAGACGGAGAAGTAATTGGCTATTTAAAATTAAATACCGGAGAAGCTCAAACCGAATTGAAAGAAAAAAATGTGCTCGAAATAGAACGAATTTATGTTTTAAAGGAATTTCACGGTAAAAAAATCGCTCAGGAACTTTACAATCAGGCTTTAAAAAAAGCCGAAGAAATAAAGGCACATTATATATGGCTTGGTGTCTGGGAAAAAAATTTCAGGGCAGTAAGTTTTTATACCAAAAATGGTTTTGTACAATTTGACACCCATATTTTCAGACTGGGCGATGACGAGCAAACCGATTTAATGATGAAGAAAATTTTAATCAATGAATAAAAGGCAGATTTTACTGGTTTTACTTATCATTGGCACTGCCTTTTGGGGCATATCGTATTCTATTACGAAAATGGCAATTGGAAATTATTCGCCATCCACTTTTTTATTTTATCGCTTTTTAATGGCTGTAATGGTTCTAACTGTGATTTTCTGGAAATATGTTAGAAATACCAATTTAGAATCTATTAAAACCGGTGCAGTTTTGGCCGTTCCTATGTTTTTAGGAATTCATTTGCAGACAGTTGGTTTAAAATATACCGATGCTTCTCAATGTTCTTTTATAGCCGGATTATGTGTTATTATAATTCCGTTGATAAAACTTACCGTTTATAAAACCAGTCCGCCTTTAAAAATCTGGATGGCCGCTTTAACAGCATTATCCGGATTATTTATTATCGCTGTAAAAGATAAATTCACCATAAACCTGGGAGATCTATATACAATTGCCGGAGCCTTTGCTTTTGCAGTTTATTTAATTTCTGTAGAAAAACATTCAGCTGCAAAAAACCTTTTAACGTCAATTGTACCCATGTTTGCATTTTGTGCTTTATTTACTTTCATTTTGGCACTTACAGATCAAAACGCAGATTGGTTTCCGGAAAGAAATACATTTTGGCTTGGTGTTATCTATTGTGCTTTATTTTCTACGGCCTATATGTACACCATTTCAAATATATCACAACGCTATTTATCAGCAGAAAGAGTAGCGGTAATTTATTTATTCGAACCCATTTTTGGCGCCATAGCCGCATTCTTTATTCTTGGCGAAAATCTTTCGCTTCGATTGCTTTTGGGAGGCAGTCTTATTTTTGCTGCGACTCTTATTTCCGAAGTAAACCTTAAAAACTCCAATTACAAATTAGGGAGTAAAAAAACCTCTTAATCCAATTCTTACATACTGATAATTATATAATTACAACTTTTAATAGTATAAGCACAATAAGCTTTTCTGAAATAACTTTGATATACAGTTCAATTTAATTTCACAAAAGCTTTTATGGTTATATATATCATTATACAATTACTACTGGTTTCTATTGCCGCAACTTCAGCCATGACTTGGTTTAGTTACGCTATGTCAAAAAACTTTAGGGAATTGTATAAAGAGCCTGTATTACTTGCTTTTGGTTTAGAGAAATTAAAACTGAATCTTACAGAACAATCAAAAAAAACTTGGGGCTGGTTACTGCATTATATAATCGGTTTTTTGTTTGTTCTTGGGTATCACATTATTTGGGTAAAGGACATATTACCAATTTCTCCGTTAAGTGCTCTCCTACTAGGAGTAATAAGCGGTGTGATTGGTATTATCAGCTGGGTATTTATGTTTAAAATAACCCATCATCAACCCCCAATTGACTTTAAAGGTTATTATATTCAGCTGTTCTTTGCTCATATAATTTTTGCTATTGTCGCAACAGTTCTCTACTCTATTACAATGACAATTTTAATACTAACAAATGCCTATGTCACTGTCTAAATACAACGAAAAGAGAGATTTTAAGCAAACACGCGAGCCAAAAGGAAAGGTTGAAAAATCGGCCAGTGAATTGATTTTTGTCGTTCAAAAACACGCTGCATCGCATTTGCATTATGATTTTAGATTAGAAATGAACGGCGTTCTCAAAAGCTGGGCAGTTCCAAAAGGCCCTTCAATGGATCCCGATGTAAAACGCCTTGCTATGATGGTCGAAGATCATCCTTACAGTTATAAAGATTTTGAAGGAACAATTCCGGCCGGAAACTATGGCGCCGGAAATGTAATTGTATGGGATAACGGTACGTATACTTCTGACAAAAAAACAGCTTCTGATGAAAAACAGCTTTTAGCCGATCTTAAAAAAGGCCGTCTGAGTTTTATCTTAAAAGGAAAAAAACTGAAAGGTGAATTTTCATTGGTAAAACTTCATGGAAAACAGGAAAATGCCTGGCTTTTAATCAAAAAACAAGATAAATATGCTTCAGAATCAGACATATTAGAAAAAGACAAATCGGTTATTTCTAAAAGAAGTCTGGAACAACTGGAGAAAAAATCAGATAAGATGACCGCCAAATCTGAAGAGAAAGAAACCAAACTAAAAGCCATAAAAAAAAAGCCTAAAGCAAAAACTGTAAAAGCCGAATTTATTAAACCCATGCTTGCCAATACTACAGAAAAACCTTTTGATAACGAAGAATGGATTTTTGAAAATAAATACGACGGTTACCGCACGATTGCTGTTGTTAATTCTGATAAAACAGCTTTATTCAGCAGAAATAAAATTTCTTTTGATATTAATTTTAAACCTATTGCAGACGAATTAAAAAAAATAGATCATACCGTAGTTCTTGATGGCGAAATTGTAGTGGAAAATGAATCTGGACGAGCCGATTTTCAACTGCTTCAAAACTATTTAAAAACCGGAATTGGAAATTTAAAATATTATGTTTTTGATTTACTCAATTTAGACGGAAATGAGGTGACGGAATTGTCTCTCCTCGATCGAAAAGAACTGCTTAAAATTTTATTTAATAAATATTCTTTTTCGAATATTTTCTATTCTGAACATACAATTGGAAATGGAATTGAGCAATTTGAAAAAGCACGAAAAAATAACAGCGAAGGAATAATTGCCAAAAAAGCAGACAGTTCTTATACCGCTGGCGGAAGAAGCAATAACTGGCTGAAAATAAAGATTTCAAACGAGGAAGAAGCCATTATTATCGGGATTACAGAACCCAAAAATTCCCGAAAATATTTTGGCGCAATTTTGCTTGGTCAATACAACGGTAAAAATCTGCAATATATAGGAAAATGCGGCACTGGATTTACCGAAGCTGTTTTAAAAGAACTCTATACCAAATTAAAACCTCTTTTTACAGATCAATCTCCATTGCTGGAAAAAGTTCCTTTACGGGATACTATTCAATGGGTTAAACCCCAATTAGTCTGTCAGGTAAAATACTCTGAATGGACGCAGGATAATAATTTAAGGCATCCGGTTTATCTGGGATTACGAATTGACAAAAAAGCCCAAGAGGTTGTTTTTAATGGAAATGACAAAACTAAAACTATAAATCACAATCAGGAAAAAATGGAAAATTTAAAAGAACATACAACTGAAAATGATTACGATTTAAAAATTGGAAAAACGATACTGCATTTAACCAATCAAAATAAAATTTATTTCCCGCAGGACGGAATTACAAAAGGCGATATTATTCAATATTATAATGAAGCCGCACCGTTAATGCTGCCCTATTTAAAAGACCGTCCGGAATCGATGAACCGTTTTCCTAACGGAATTGATTCGCCTGGTTTTTACCAAAAAGATATTGATGTCGACAAAACTCCAAAATGGCTGAAAACCAAAAAAATCTTTTCAGAATCAAATGATGCCGATGTTAACTATCTTATTTGCAATGATAAAGAAACGCTGCTTTATATGGCAAATTTGGGCTGTATTGAAATCAATCCGTGGAATTCCACTATTAAAAATATTTCAAATCCGGATTGGCTGGTAATCGATTTAGATCCCGCGAAAGAAGATGATTTTAAATCTGTAATCGAAACGTCATTAGTAGTTAAAGAAGTTATGGATGAATTGGAAACCGAGTGTTTGTGCAAAACTTCCGGAGCTTCAGGACTGCATATTTATATACCGCTTGGCGCACAATACGACTATGATTCTATTAAAATCCTGGCCGAATTAATTGCAAAAGAAGTGCATACAAGACTGCCTGAGACCACTTCAATTGAACGAAGCATCAAGAAAAGAAAAAATAAATTGTATATCGATTTTCTTCAAAACCGAAGAGGACAAACTTTGGCTGCGCCCTACTCTGTCCGCCCGCAACCAGGCGCAACAGTTTCGACTCCGTTAGAATGGAATGAAGTAAATGAAAAACTGCATCCGTCGCAGTTTACGATAAAAAATGTATTACAGCGTTTTGAGAAAAAAGGCGATTTATGGAAACCCGTTTTGTCTAAAGGCGCCAATATCAAAAAGATTATCAAGAAATTAGAGGAAAAACAAAAGGAAAATTAAAACATAAGACTAAGAAGATTTTTTCTTCTTAGTCTCTAAACTGGCTTTTAGCATTGACATTAAATCGTCGCCTTGTTTATGAACCACTTTCATTTTAGGGGCCGTTTTTTGAACTTTTCCTTTGGCTTTCTTTTTAATAATATCCAATAGTTTGGCTGTATATTCGTCTTTAAAACCTGTAATATCAAACTTTTCAGTAAGCTGGTCGATTAGTTTTTCGGCCATATCCATTTCTTTTGTTGCTTTTTTAGAAATGGGAGGCAGTTTTAATTCGTCAGTGCTTCGTATTTCCTGTTCAAATCGAATTCGGTTTAATACAATCACATTTTTGTACGGTTTTAAAATGGCAAGGCTTTCTTTGTTTCGCAAAACAAAACGCGTAACTCCTACTTTTCCGGAAGCTTGCAGTGCATCACGAAGCAGTCCGTAGGCATTCATTGCGCCTTTGTCTGGTTCTAGATAATACGGCTGTTCGTAATAAATACTTTCAATTTCTTTTTCTAAAACAAAACTTTCAATATCAATTGTCTTGGTTTTAATGGCATCTGCCGCTTCAAAATCAGAATCGTCTAGGATTACATATTTATCATTAAGCATGTACCCTTTTACAATATTGGCAAAATCGACTTCTTTGCCTGTATTTTCATTGACACGTTTAAACTTAATGTTTGCATTGTCTTTTTTATCCAGCATATCCATATCAAGACTGCTTTCCTGAACTGCCGAAAACATTTTTATTGGAATATTAATTAACCCAAAACTCACTGAACCTGTCCATATCGATCTCATAATTTTTTCCTTTAAATTTCACTTAAAAGTAAATCACATCAATCAATATTGCTTTATACTATCATAGGAATGTTTTATAAAATACAAACTCAAAATCAACACTCTAAACCTAACATCAGTGTAGTTTTTTCTTGAAATAAATTTGTTTTTCTATAGTGTTTTCCTGAAACTCAAATTCCTTATAGTCTAAAGCTTTTAGTGTTTTAATTAAAACTTCGTCAACAGCAAAAGCTTTTACCCAAATTAAATCGTGTTTTCGCTGCAATGCAATTTCTTCGGCACGTTTAAAAAGCACTGCTAAATCTTCTTCATTAAAATAAATAATGTCTTTTAAACAAATTGCTTTTTCTGCCTCAAGATTTTCATTGGAAAGTCTCGAAGAATCTAATTTTAAAAATGACTGCGGATTTTCGCCTTCATAAACCATCAAAATTTCAATTGAAAAATCATTCTGTATTCGAAACAGTTCTTTTTGAGAAAATCTTTCTTCTGCTGTTTGTACCGCTGCACCTTTCTGTTCAAATAAACGCTCATAAAACTGAAGTGCCTGTTTCTCCATCCAAAACACATTATCATTAATTATAACTACAAATCGTGCTGTTTTACTCATATCTTTTTTAGTATTGATGAAAAAGCAAATTTGCAGGGATTCTGGTTTTAAGAAAAGAGCAATATGACGGTTGTTTTGTGCAAAAAGGCTTTTTTTTTAGGTTCTAAGGAGCTGAGTATCTAAGGTACTGAGTTTTTATACTTTTTAATTTAATCTCGCAAAGTCGCAGAGTCGCAAAGACTATAGACTTACCAAACTTTAAAAAGTTTTAAATTAAGAAAAAACTTTGCGACTTTGCGAGATTCTAAAAAAACTGAAAACCGGGACTGCGGCTGAAAAACTAAAAAAACTACTTCCGATATTCTAAAGGTGAAATACCAGTATGATTTTTAAAAAACCTTCCAAAAGCGGATTGATTTTGAAAGTTCAATTCGTCGCTGATTTGATTAATGGTCAAGCTTTTATTCTGCAATAAAACTTTAGCTTCCAGAATTACGACTTCATTAATCCAGTCGCTTGCGGTTTTGCCGCTATTCTTTTTAATTACTTCTGAGAGGTATTTTCGGGTTACATTTAAGGAATCGGCATAATACTCGACTGCTCTTTGTTTTAGGAAATCTTTAAAAAGAAGTTTTTTAAAATTTTCGAATATTGGATTTTGAGTTCCTTCAGCAGAAACGGCTTCCTGAACAGAATCGAGCTCGTATATCAAAATATACAGATAACTTATTAACGTCGCCGATTGATGCTTAGAATCGCCTTCTAAAAGTTCTTTAATCAAATTGAAAATGCGCTCAAATTTAATTTTTAAACTTCCTTTCAGTTCCAGAACATTATTATTTTCGAAAAATTCATATTGCGATAAAAAGAAAACATTAGTTTGGGTTTCCAGAAAAAACTGCGGTTTAAAGAATATAATATCAATTAAAATTTCATCGCTGTTTTTGGTAAAACTTCTCGTTACTGTTGGGCCCAAAGCAATGACAGCAGGCGCATGGATTATTTTTTTATCCAAATATGTCTGCATTATAATTGAACCTTTTCTTAAAAATTCAATTGCATAGCTTTCTGCACGATAGGGTTCACTTATATAAGGATGTTCTGTGGTTTGAGTGTAGAAATAATCCTCTTTATCAGTACTTGAAAAAAGGCTTTTGTGCTGTGTTAAGGAATACGTTTGAATTTTATTTTTCAAAGTTGTCTTTTGTAATAATGATACTCAAAGATAACGAATGAAAGCGATATGAAAAGAAACAAAAATGGCGCAAAAAGCGCCATTCTTAAATTTATATAATCAATCATTAATAATTAACCATTAACAATTTATTTTTTATCTATTTTATAAAGTCTTCCCTGATCTGTTACGGCATATAAAGCTCCATCACCTCCTTGCGTTATATCTCTAAAACGCTGGCCTTCTCCTGACAGAAGTCTTTCTTCTCCCACAACTTTATTGTCTTTAATTACCAATCTTGCAATATGCTGGCCGCTTAAAGAACCAATGAAAAGGTTGTTTTCCCATTCCGGAACACGATTTCCTGTGTAAAAAGTCATACCGCTTGGAGAAATAACCGGATCCCAGTAATAAACCGGCTGTTCCATTCCTTCTTTCTGCTGGATAGCGTCACCAATTGGTTGTCCGCTATATTCAATTCCATAAGTAATAGTCGGCCATCCGTAATTAGAACCCGCTTTTAAACGGTTCAACTCATCACCTCCTCTTGGTCCATGTTCACTCTGCCAAATTTCTTTCGTAACCGGGTGAATTGCTAATCCCTGCGGATTTCTATGTCCGTATGTGTACAGCTCAGGTAAAGCTCCGGCACCGCTAAAAGTTGGATTTCCAGAAGCCGGCTGTCCGTCTTTTGTAATTCTTAAAACTTTACCTAAACTTGCTGTAAGTGACTGCGCCAAAGGTCGGGTTTGTAAAACCGAACGTTCTCCAGTACTAACAATAAGATTTCCTGTCTGGTCAAAAAGAATACGTCCGCCATAATGAAGATCACTAGTATTTGCAGGACTTGAGCGGTAAATAACCGTTGCATTTTCGATTGTTTTTTCGTTAGCAGCCAGTTTTCCTTTTGCTACAGATGAAATATTTCCTCCTGTTACAGCTTCAGAAAATACCCAGTAAATCATTCTGTTTGATGCAAAATCCGGATCAAGACACAAACCTAATAAACCTCCCTGATTAGCAGGATTAACAGCCGGAAGACCTGTAATTGGTTCGCTTACTACTCCGGCAGTTGTAACAATACGTAAAGTTCCTGTTGTTTTTTGAGTTACCAAAAGACGACCGTCTGGAAGTGCTTTAACGCCCCACGGACTTGTTAGTGCACTTGTAATAATATCAGCCTTAAATTCTGTATTAGTAGTCATACCCGCAATTCTGGTTTGTCCGTTAAATGCAGGTTTATATTGAGTATTTGCAGGATTAGTTTCTACAGGATCTGTTACTGTTCCGCCTCCGTTAGCAGGAGTATCATCGTTGTTACAGCTAAAGGCAAATAATGCACTTGAAACAATGAAAATGTACTTTAAATTTTTCATAGTAGTTATTTATTAAATTAATTTGGGTTATAAGCGTCAAATGTCTAAAATTAAAAACGGCTTATTTTATATAATTTAAGGAAAGACTTACAGAATTTTTATCAGTAAACATAAAAAAAAGACCGTTTTAAATAAAAACGGCCTCTTTTAGTATATAGTATTAAAAAGAAATTAATCCCATTTATTGGTTTTAGAAACAGCATATTTTCCTGCTCCTGTAAAGAACAATCCAACTGAACCTAAAAGGTAAAGCATCAACAATTCGTTTGCATAACCTCCGTGTTCGCTAATTGAGAAAATATCCTGAGCATGTGCTACGGCAATGGCAACCACACAAGTTACAGCAAGAAGAACTGCGGCAATTCTGGTACGAAAACCTAATAAAATAGCAATTGGAGCTAAAACTTCTCCAATATAAACAGCATATCCAAATGCTCCCATATTGTCTACCAGAAAAGAAATTCCATGAAGAACTTTCGAAATTCCGTGAAACAACATTAAACCACCAACGCTGATTCTGATTAGTAATAATCCAAGGTCTGTGTTTTTTGAAATCATAACAATTTTGTTTTGGTTTTTAAAAAAATTAAATACAAATTTGGGTTGTAAGGCCGCTAAAATACAAAAATTGTTAAGATAAAAAATACGTTATTTAAATTAATTCTAAATAATTAATCTTCTATACCACAAACCTGCTCAGATTGCTGTTTTTAAAATTTTATTGCAATTTTTCCAATTGTTTTTCCGGACTCTAAAAGCTGATGTGCTTTCTTTAAATTTTCAGCAGTAAGTCCTTTATATGTTTCTTTTAAAGTCGTTTTTAAAACGCCTTCATCTAATAGATCGGCTATTTTGTTTAAAATATGATGCTGCTCGATCATGTCTTCTGTTTGAAACATTGAACGCGTGTACATCAATTCCCAAGAAAAAGAAACACTTTTGCCTTTTAATTTATTTAAAACAACAGGTTCTGCACTTCCTGTTATGGAGGCAATATGTCCCTGAGGTTTAATCAATTCGGCCATAATATCCCAATACGCATTGGTATCAACAAAGTCTAAAATGAAATCTACGTTTTGAAAACCAGCTTCTCTAACCGATTCAATTAAGTTTTTATGATCGACAACAAAATCAGCTCCCTGTTTTTTACACCAGTCAATGGTTTCCGGACGTGAAGCTGTGGCAATAACTGTTAATCCTGCAATTTTCTTAGCCAGCTGAATAGCGATAGAGCCCACACCACCAGCACCTCCAATAATAAGAATTGATTTTCCTTTGTCTTTTTCAGGATTAATTCGAATTCTATCAAACAGAATTTCCCAGGCTGTTAATCCTGTTAACGGAATAGCAGCTGCTTCGGCATTAGTTAAGGATGTTGGTTTATTTCCAACAATTCTTTCGTCAATAATTTGGTATTCGGCGTTGCTTCCTTGTTTGGTAATATCTCCGGCATAATATACCAGGTCGCCAACTTCAAATAAAGTTACTTTTTCGCCAACGGCCTGCACAATTCCAACTGCATCCCAGCCAATAATTTTTGGGGTTTCTAATACGGTGTCTTTTGCAGCGCTCTGGCGAATTTTAAAATCGACCGGATTTACTGAAATCGCATCAATTTTTACTAATAAATCGTGCGGACCTGGCGTTGGTTTTACAGTTTCAAATTCAATAAAACTGTCTTTTTCTTCTATAGATAATGAGGTTTTGAATCCTATTGCTTTCATTGTTTCTAAATTTTGGTTTAAATATACTAACAAAGATACGAGCGGTTTGATTCTTATAATTGGTATAATTTTATGCAATATTTGTACAAATTCAGCATTTTTTTAAAGGCCTAAAATTCTAAGTTCTTAAGATGCTGCGTTTTTTCTCAGGCTGGTTTGGCAGATTAAGCCAATGTTTACTGAAAAAAATTAAATACATAGAAACATAACTAAATAACTTATGAATGTCGCAGCAAAGAAAAACCAGGGTTCTATGTGTTTATAAAGCATTAAATTTGCTAAACAAAATCTTTTAAAAATGAATATCAGAAAAGCCGAAATATCCGATTCTAAATATATTGCTCCTATATTATTATTAGCAATGGAAGACATAATTTACAAGTTTATTGCTAAAAAAGATTATGCCGCCGCTAAAGACTTTCTGGAGTATTTCGCTTCAAGAGATAACAATCAATATTCTTATCAAAATTGTTTTGTCGCTGAAGAAAATAATGAAATTATTGGTGCTGTAAACATTTATAATGGCTCTGATATAGAAGCATTACGCGCTCCTATTGTCGATTATGTGCGAAAGAATTATAACCCTGAATTTAATCCCGAATTTGAAACCCGCGCCGGAGAGTTTTATATAGATTCATTGGGCGTTAATCCAAATCATCAGGGAAAAGGAATTGGTTCTAAAATACTTCGTTTTTTAATTGATGAATATGTACATAAAAATCAGCAGACTTTAGGACTGCTTGTTGAAGAAGATAATCCTTTGGCAAAAAGTCTTTATTTAAAGCTGGGATTTGAAATAGTGGGCGAAAAAACTCTGGTTGGCAAAAAGCTGGAACATCTTCAAATAAGTCATAAATAAAAACTCTATTCCTTGTTTTGTGCACTTTATCGTTTATTTTAAACAATTTGACGATAATTCTGTCGTTATAAAAAACAATGAGGCTTTTTTTATAAATTTTTGAAAAGCCGTTTAATGACATATTGAAATAAAAACTAAGAATCAGAATGAAAAACATAACCATATTAGAAGCAGGTTTAATTTTAAGAATAGTTTTAGCAATTACAATGCTTTCAGCGGTGGCTGATCGATTTGGAATTTGGGGAGCGCCGGGTTCAAACGGTGTTGCCTGGGGAAATTGGGAAAATTTTGTTGTTTATACACAAACCCTCAACCCTTTTGCAACTAAATCTGTGGCAGAAATACTAGGATCTATTGCTACTTTCTTCGAAGTTTTATTATCTCTTTTATTACTTTTTGGATTCAAAACCAGAATTGCTGCTTTGGGAACTGCTTTTTTGATGCTGCTTTTCGCACTGGCTATGGCAATTTCAATTTCGGTAAAAGCACCTTTTGATTATTCGGTTTTAACGAGCGCTGCTGCTGCGTTGCTGCTTTCTACAATTGGAAAAACTGTTTTTGCAGTAGATAACAGAATATAAACACAAAAGGGATAGATTACTCTATCCCTTTCTGCCCCCAACAAAATATTTAAAACACCATTAATTCCTATAATAGGGATTCTACATAACTTGCAATTTGTGAGTCTGTTTGGTAACTAAAAGAGGACTGGGCTAATTGGACGGTTAAAAACAATGTGTCCTCTTTTAATTCCACCTTAACATCGTCGTTATTTTCAGAATTGGTTAAATGAATTGTGCTCATTTTATCCTGCAGTGCTTCTTTTCCCATATCATCGATACAAATCTTTTTTACAAATGATTCTACATCATCAAAAACATATTCCAGTCTTGATAATGGATATTCGTCATAAGCCGTAAAAGTATTCCAGTCAATATCTACTTTAATATCATAACCGGCTCTTTCTTTTAATTTTGCTTCAAAAGCCGGAAGTTTTTCTACTTTAATTGATTCTGCTAAACGTTTTTCTGCTAATCCCATATTGATTTTAGTTATTAATTACGCTGGCAAATGTATCTTCCGGATTTATTTCCTGCATCACTATAAATAGTGATTTTTAGTTTAATGATTTATCAAATCAATTACTCCTTTGTTTGCTAAAATTTCAGATAACATATCAGATTCATAGCCCATCATTTTAGCTTTTCTGGCTTCTTTTAAAGCTTTTGCCGGATCTTTTAGTTTATAATACATTTCTCCCAGATTGCAGACAAAAATGGGTTCTTTAGGATTTATTTCGATTGCTTTTTCAAAATAAGGAAGTGATTCTTCATAACGCAGTTCCCGATCTAAAATACATCCGTAATTATTGTAAATAAGAGCATTAACTGGTGGCTCATGTTCTGTTTTTGCAATAAAGTAATCTCTTTTACTGTAACAAATTTCAAAACCTTTTGTATACCAAAGTATTCGTGCTTCCAGAAAATAAGCCGATGCATATTGAGGATCTATAACTTGTAAAGCTTCACAATTCTTTTGGGCGGCTTTATAATTTTTCGCAAAAACAAAATCCCAGCCTTCTTTTAAAAGTGCACGTTTTGTATTGTCCATTCTTTTTTCAAGCTGTTCTTCGTCCATTTCCTTTTTGCGGTATGCATCAATTTCAATTTCCCAATCCTTAAAAAGAACTTTTTTTGCGTTGGATGAAATTGTAAAAACAAGATCTTTTGGATTACTGTCTTTAAAATCAAGAGAAAACAAAACCCTATTTTCAAAATCATCAGGTAAAACCTGTTCAATAAACTGATTTAGTTTTTGTGTATTTATGTGCAGTTTCAGCCACGGAAATAAATAGGAACCTCTATAAACAAATGTGATTTTTTTAGGCAGATAACGCGGTGAAATTTCTGCTGCAGCTTTTTCTATCTTGTAATTTCTAAAATTTGTGTCGGTAATTTCCAAATAATGATTTTCGTCTAAACCCGAAAACTCTAAATTCCAAACTACTGATTTATCTTTCAGTTCGAAACGTTCCTGAATATTATTTGATTTTCTAATGCTTTCAATTAACTGAGAAAAATACTCTTTGTTATTATAATATTTATGACTAAGCTGATGTGTGATAATTTTTTTATTCTTTTCTTCTTCACTTATTTCGGTTGGTTTATTAGTCGAAAAGTCAAGTAAAACCGCGTCATCATTATATAATTTAAAACCTCCGTTTAGGTAAATATGAAGATAAGTGCGTTTTATTTTTTGTCCTCTTATGTTTTTGGATTCGTTTAAAGGATATTTCTCTTCTTCGAGTTTTAATTTATTAAAAGGAAAAGGAATATTGATTTTATAATATTGATCTTCGATTATAGAATACCATGAAATTTCAAAACGATCTGTATTAAAAGGAATATGAATTAAACCTGAAAAAGCAGATTGCTGCAAATGATAATATTTAGAAGATATTTCCATTTCTGCTAATTCTTGATCTGAATAAAATGGAATATTATTTTCTACTTCTATATCAGAAATTAAAAGTTTATCCGAATTTATAAAAGCAACCGAATCAATATACATAAGATGTTCTCTGTCATGATAAACACTAAATGAGGCTTTTAAATACGTATTGGCCAAACGAACTTTTGCATAATAATGCGACCCGAAATAATAAGTATAATAAACTATTGGCGTTCCCAGAAGAATCGTTAACCAGATTGAAAAATACAAACCGTTAAATAGTGCTGTTTTTTGATACTGCACCAAAGCATAAACACCATAATCTGCAAAGAGTAAAAATGCTGTGAGCAGAAAAACTCCTGTCAGGAATTCTAAAGTAATTCCGGCGCGGGATCTTCCAAAATAATAAAAGTAAAAATAACAGCACCAGGCAAGTGCTGCATTAAAAAACACTGCAAATCCCAGCCCAATAAAATAAAGCAGTACATAACTTATAAGTGCGGCCGCACACAATAATCCGACGGGAAAGAAAATTTCGCCGCTAAAATAAACGGGATCAACTTTTTTATACGAACGGTAAGTTTTCATGATATTCTTGAGTTAAAAAAGCAAATGTAAAGGTTCGCTAAACCACAGAAGTCATCATAAATAGTGATTTTTAAAAAGTAATATTCAAAAAAAAACAGAAGCAATTTTGAAATTACTTCTGTCAAAAAAAATAGTATTTAGGGCTAAATATCTAAGACAAAACTTAAAATTAGTCTTTGATGATGTTAAATCCTTGGATTCTTCCGCTTTCTTTTAAACGGAAAGTTTCTTTTACAACTCCTGTAGATGGATTGTATTGGTTAACTCCAGAGAAACCATCAGTAGTGCTGTTTGATAAGAAATAGATTTCTCCGTTATGGAAAAATGGATTTTGAGTTGTATAGAAATTATCTGGCGGCATATTTAAACGAGTTGCTTTTTTAGTTGCAGCATCGATTTCATTCCAAAACCAAACATCGTCTCTGTATCTAACTCCGTGCTGTCCGCCTCCATAGTAAGAAACCGCTCTTGATGGAATGGTAGTATAAATTTTGTTGTTGTAAGCAAAAAGTCTGTTGAATTCAGCAGGAAATTGGTATGATTTCATGTCAATTGCAAACGTAGTATCGAAATTAACTTCTCCTTTTTTAATTCTAAGAATTTTTGAAGAATAGTCGCTTGGCTGCGTTTTCATGTCTCCAACAGAAGCAAAATATAAATCTCCCGTAACTTCGTCTAAACTCCATAAAACGTGGTCAATAAATACACCTAAATTTGTTGTATTACCCATTTTTGTAACGTTTTCGATTTTCTTTGCGGTTAAATCATATACTGCAATAGCAACCTCTTTAACTACTGGAGTTACCTGCCAGTTTCCTGAAGCTTTGTCTCCTAATAATAAATCTAAGTACAATTTATTGTCTCTTTTTGCAATTATCAACTGCCCAATTGACTCTAATGGCTGTCCTTGTGAAAGTGAAGTAAAATCAATTTCTCCTGTTCTCTCCATTGTAGTTGGGTTGAAAGTCTGAAGTTTTAAACCTCCTCTTACTCTATCCCAGTAGTATCCTTCTGTTGCGCCGGCAATTAAAAAATTCGTTTCGTAAGCATTAGAAAGAGATGGCAAAAATCCCTGGTCTACCACTTTACCAGATGCATCAAGACCCATTTTGTTAATTCCTTGTTTTGCATTTGAAACATCATTTACTTTAAAAAGACTTTTTTCAAATGTTCTTCCTCCTAGAGAAGAAGTTACCTGCAGAAATGGCAATCCAGAAAGGTTGATTTCTCTTGATTTGTTATCTTTTAATGCATAAACGCCACCGCTCCAGTTAGCTGCACCATTATATATAATCCAAGTTTCGTTTTTTGGTAAAGTATCGTCGTTATTTCCGTTTTCTGGAGTGTTGTTATCGTCATTGCTGCTGCAAGAAAATAAAAGCATACAAGCAGCGATTCCTGCCAGTACTGAACGAAGTGAGTTGCTTCTTTTCATAGTTGATCTGATTTATTGGTTTTATTTAAAAAAAATTATAAACTAACTTAAGGTGGAATGATCTTCCGGGTCTCTGCACATTAAAGTTGTCATACAGTCGTACATCTCCAACATTCCTGCATTCTGCTGAAACCGTTGTTTTTTTATCGGCAAAATGATAATAAACTCCAACATCATTAGAAAACTGTCCTATTCTGCCGTCATTAGGAATAATTAATGAAGTTTGAAAATCTTTTACCGGACCAAATAAAGAAGGTTCCTGACTTTTTGGAATTTCTACTAAGAAAAATCTATGGGTATAATTGGCATTCCAGGTAAAATTTAGACTGTCTTCATTTTTGAAAACATTTTTGAAAAAAGTATTTGCCCAAAAGTTTCCAAACAAAAACGGAATATTAGGAACTCTCGAATCATTTAAGTAGGCATATCTAGACTCACTTTCAATTCTTCGAAGATCCTGATACGTCATATTAAACCCTATGTTTAGCCATTTTACAGGAGCATAATTAGTTTCAAACTCAAAACCTTTTACTGTAGAATTCTCATAATTGATGTATCGGTTAAACGGAATATCAAGCTGTAAAAAGATAATATCCTGTACTTTTCTGTAGAATAAATTAGCCGAAAAGGTTAAACTGCTGTTTTCTTTGAGTATAGAATATTGACCATTTAAATTTAGATTGTGACTTTTTTCAGGATTAAGATCTAAGTTTTCTTTAACCAGCCTGGCATCTCCAAAAATCTCGTATTCATCTGGAAGACGTGTGGCATATTCATAAGAAAATTTCAATAGATAATTATTTTGTTCCCATTTCAAACCTCCCAGATATCCAAACTGGCTGTCTTGTTTTGAGGATTGCCAGGCAAAACCAAATTTGTCGGTTGTATAGCCTTCTGCATTATAATGGTAGTATTTTGCGGCCACAATGCTTTCCAGCTTTTTATCCAGAAATAGTGAACGCCACGCAAATGCCATATTATCTTTTCGATACGTTGCCGGAACCGTTAAAACATCAACACCCGTAACTATAGAAACGGCACCTAGAGGATCGCTCCCTTTTCTTCTTTGAGAGTAATATAATTCACTAAATTCTAAAAAGTTACGATCAGAAAGCTCATATTCCATATTCAATCTCGATGAAACAAAATTGAATTTCATTCGCTGATCATTTCCAGTTCTTATCTCTCCCGGCTGAAATTTTAAATTGTAAGTTTCGCCAAGCCAATTGTAACGCAATCTTGTTGTATCAATAAATTTGGTATTAAAATGACTGTAATTGGTTAAAAAAGAAACCTTTAGTTTATCGTTAAAAAACTTCTTACGATAATTAATCATTCCAGTATAATTTTGTTCTTTCGAAAATGCCTTTCCGTAAACACTTACCATTCCCGCATCATTTTGAATCTGTTTGTAGAAATCAGAATAAATTAAGGTCAAACGAATATCATCTGCCCATGATTTTTCTTTTAATCCTATAAATGCTTCTCCGTAATTAGATCTCGTCATATCATGGAAACGTTTTACATCTCTTTCGACATTTTCAATTGGAACACGTACTTTGTAATTATTATCAGAATAATTAAAAGAACCGTTAAAACCTCCGTAGAAATTCTTTTTATTTTGAAGATAAAGATTGACTGTAGCGCGATGTGTATTAAAAGAAGCAATTTCATACGATACTTCGGCAAAATCTTTATTAGAAGTTCTGGTAACAAGATTAACGCCTCCGCCCAATGCATCAGAAGCCAGATAAACCGGCATAACGCCTTTGTAAATTTCAACACGGTCAAGCATATTTACAGGAATGGTTCCAAGGCTGAAACCATGTCCGAACAACTCAATTGGGATTCCGTCTTTAAAAATACGAACCGCTTTGCCCTGAAGCCCGCCAAGATTGACCTGCACCTGAGAACCAATGTTTCCATTAGTTCTTATTTTTACTCCAGAAGCTCTGTTTAAAAAATCGCCGACATCGCCCGCTTTGTCATACTGCTTTTTAAAATCGATAACCTGAACTGAAAAAGGAGATTCTTCAATCTGTTTTTTTACACTTTTGTTTTGAACGGTAACTTCTTTTAAATTTGCCGATTCACTGTTGGATGAATCCAAACGAAATGTAAAATGATTATCCTGACCACAGGCAACAGAAACGGTTTGTCTGGATTTTATAAGATCATTTTTTACAATTTCAATTGTATAATTTCCATCGGTAAGTGAAATTTCCAGAAGACCTGAATTATTACTGGTTCCCATTGGTTTATTATTAACCAAAACGGTCAGGCCTGAAGCTGGATTTCCGAGATTATCTTCAATATGAATATACACCGGGCAGGCATTTGCAGAGAACAAGCCAACCAGAAACATAAACATAAGGTTTAATTTAAATGTCAAAGCTGTTTTTATTTAAACTTATTATAAATTATATTTGCAGTGCAAAAGTATTTGATTACTAATGGCTGCATTTATGAAAGTGGAAGTTTTAATTATGAATTTAGAAGTATAAGGAATGGCATTTAAAATTGATTCTAATGACTTTGCGGATTTTCTGGAAGTGGATGAAAAGCCAGATCTGGAACTGTCCAGGATAGAAATTCAGGATGAAAAAGACATAAAATTTGCCACACCAAAAGGCGATATTTTATTTCATGAACATACTATCACAGATGAATTATCTATTTTGCAGGGAAATTATCAATTGCATGATGATGTTGCTATTTCTGGTCATGGAGATTCTCCGCTGTTAGAAATGCACTTTAATCTTACGAATCAAAAAATCGGATATATAAATCCGGGTTCTTCTAAAGGTTATGCTTCGCCAATGTCCGGCAATATTACTTTTCTTTCAGCCGAAGACAACCACGCAAAAATCGACTTCAAAAAAGATATTATTTACAATACGTTTGATATTCATCTTCCTTTAAATGTGCTTACTAAATATGAGGGAGAATCTAAAGTAATGGATAGTTTTCTCAATAATATCCAGAAAAACAGCAGTAATGCTTTAGCTAAAAATGAAATAAAAATAAGCGCTAAAATATTCAGCGTTATAGAAGATATTAAAAACTGTTTTTATCGAGGCCTGACTCGAAAAATCTACATGGAATCTAAAGTCTATGAACTTATTGCTTTAAGTCATTATAATTTAGATATCGAAAAACAATCCCGAAACTTAGCCGGCGATGATGTTGAAAAAATAAAGTTTGCAGCGCAGTTAATCCGTGAAAATATTGATAATCCGTTTACGATTGTAGAACTGGCGAGAAAAGTCGGCGTAAACCAAACCAAGCTGAAAGAAGGTTTTAAAACTGTTTTTGGCGATACCGTTTTTGGTTATCTGCAGGAAATCAGAATGAATAAAGCCAGACATTATTTATCAGACACTTCACTATCAATTCAGGAAATAAGCCATCTTTCCGGTTATCAAAATGTTTCTAATTTTAGCATCGCTTTTAAAAGAATTTTCGGCTACCCGCCTACTAAATTGAGGCTTAAGGTTTAGTATTCAGTTTACAGTTTTCAGTCGCAGTATTCAGTCGCAGTTTATAATGTTGTGCCGAATATTGAAATTTAACCGCAAAGCACGCTAAGATTTTTATCTTATTTTACCTAACGACCGCAAAGTACGCAAAGCTTTATTGATTTGCAGCTTTGCGTACTTTGCGGTTTTGTGAAACTCTATTGGCAAATTCTTAGCGTGCTTTGCGGTTAAAAAAAACAATACTAAAAATTTTTAAGGTATATTTAAGTTCTAAAAAACTTCCTGAACAGATATGTATTCGTAAATTAGCAAATACAAAAACATACTTTAAATGACAGTACTTACTTTTACCCTGATTATGCTTCTTGGGGCTTGTTTAGCCGGTTTTATTGGATCATTATCAGGCTTAGGCGGCGGTATCATTATTATCCCGCTTTTAACAATTATTCTTGGTGTTGATATTCATTATGCAATTGGTGCCGCATTAGTTTCGGTAATTGCGACTTCTTCGGGATCGGCGGCGGCTTATGTTAAGGAAGGGATTACGAATATGCGTCTCGGTATTTTTCTTGAAATCGCCACCACAATTGGAGCCGTTTGCGGCGCATTGCTTTCTACGATCGCTCCTACTTCATTCATCGCCGTTTTATTTGGACTTACACTAATTTTTTCTGCTATTAATTCACTTCGAAAGAAAGAAGAACATATTGTTTTAGAATCGAGTCCATTGGCAAAAAAACTAAAATTAAACGGAACTTATCCAACACACGAAGGTGAAGTCGTAAGTTACGGAACCAAAAACGTAATTGGCGGTTTCAGTATGATGGGAATTGCCGGAATGATGTCGGGTTTATTAGGAATTGGTTCCGGAGCATTTAAAGTAATTGCCATGGATAATATTATGAGAATTCCGTTTAAGGTTTCGACTACTACAAGTAACTTTATGATGGGCGTTACAGCAATGGCAAGTTCTGTAATTTATATCCAGAAAGGTTATATTGAACCTGGAATTTGTATGCCTGTGGTTATTGGTGTACTATTTGGCGCAATGGCCGGAGCTAAAGTTTTGGTGAAAACCAACCCAAAAAAATTAAGAATATTTTTTGCATGCCTGATTTTCGTACTGGCAGTTAATATGATCTACAACGGAATTAATGGAAAAATCTAAAGTTATGCAGCACGAAAAATTTGGAGAAAAAGATTTTCAAACTATTATTGGAAACTTATTGCGTTATGGCGTCTGGATTTCATTATCAGTTGCTTTTATTGGCGGCATCGTATATTTAATGCACCATGGAAGCGAAATCGAAGATTATTCGGTTTTTAAGGAAAATGATCGAAATATTTTTGAAGTAATTTCAACAGTTGTCAATGGTGCAATTGATGGTCGAGGTGAATATTTAATTTTCTTTGGAATCATATTATTGTTTTTAACACCTGTATTTCGGGTTTTACTTTCATTGTTTTCATTCATGCTTGAAAAAGATTATCTATATGTCGTAATCACATTAATTGTAATCCTGATTATTATCACAAGTATTTCATTTGGTTTTTCACATTAAAAATAGCCGTAAGCTTTAAGCTGTACGCTGTAGGCATAAAAAACAGCTTTAAGCTTATAGCTTACTGCCTAAAGCAAAAAAAATAGTATGGAAATAGGAATAGACAGCTTTGCTTCGGCAATGTATGGAGACAACAACACATTAAGCAGTGTTGACGCCATGGAACAGCTTTTACAAAGAATTGAATTTGCTGATCAGTGCGGTCTGGATGTTTTTGGAATTGGAGAACATCATAAAAAAGAATTTCTGGACTCAGCTACAGCAGTTATTTTAAGTGCTGCTGCAGCGAGAACTAAAAATATACGTCTGGCAAGTGCGGTAACGGTTTTAAGCGCTGCTGATCCTGTACGTGTTTATCAAAGTTTTGCAACATTAGACTTAATTTCTAAAGGAAGAGCTGAAATTGTTGTGGGTCGAGGATCTGCTATTGAAGCTTATCCACTTTTCGGATTTGATCTTAAGGATTACGATGCGCTTTTTAAGGAAAAACTGGAATTACTGCTTCAGGTTAGGGACAACGAATTTATAAACTGGTACGGAAAATTTCGTCCGGCATTAAACAATCAACCCGTTTATCCGAGAGCTTTACAAGAAAAAATGCCTGTCTGGCTTGGTGTTGGCGGTACTCCTGAATCTTTTATCAGAGCCGGAAGTCTGGGTTTACCTTTAATGGTTGCAGTAATTGGCGGACAAACACATCGTTTTAGACCTTTAATTGATTTATATCGTGAGGCTGGTGAAGCAGCAGGTTTTAAACCGTATGAATTAAAAGTTGGTCTTCACTCTCCTGGATATGTGTCGAATACAACCGAAAAAGCAGTCGAAGAATACTATCCGGGTTATGCCGAATTGTGGACAAAATTAGGATATGAAAGAGGCTGGCCTCCGGTAACAAAAGGCAAATTTGACGGATTAATTGATGATCTGGGCGTTTTAATTGTTGGAAGCCCGGAAAGAGCCGCAGAGAAGATTTTACGTCACAGCGAAGCACTTGGCGGTGTAGAAAGATTTACTTTTCAAATGGATAACGCCGGATTAACACATTCGCAGTTAATGAACGCCATAGAACTTATAGGAACAAAACTGATTCCTTTAATTAGAAAAGGATAATCGATGTGTGTTTTTGGGGGCCATAGCCGATGTTGGACCACAGATTAAACGGATTTTTTAATAAAACAGTGTAAACCCGTTTCATCCGTAAAATCCGCGGGCAATAAAAATTTATCAATTAAAAAACTTTGATCCTTTGTCTCTATGAACCTTTGAACCTATATAAAAAAAGCATCCGCTGATAACGGATGCTTTTTTTATATGATTGTCTTAAAATTAAAACAATTTGTATGTCACACCAACTCTAAAGTTTCTCGGCGCTTCTGTCTGCCAGTAATAAGCCTGCAGCCACTCATAGTAAGAACCGCTGTATAAATACTTATCTAAAATATTAAATACGTTTGCCGTAATTTTAATTTTTCCTGTTTCATAAGACAAACCTCCATCTAATTTAAAATAGTTTGGAAGCCTTTCAAGACCTACACTCCAAGTATCAGTCTGACGGCCTACCAGACCAGTTCCTCCTATAGAAGCTCCAAAACCTTTTAGTTTACCGCTTTGTATTGTATAATTTAACCATGCATTTGCTGTATGTTTTGCATATCCGGGAACTGTAGAACCTGCAGCAATAGTTGGAACATTAGAAGAGGTCACAATAGATTCAGTAAAAGCATAATTAGCTATTACATTTAAGCCGTCAATGATTTTTCCTCTAACATCAAACTCAATACCTTCTGCTCTTTTTTCTCCCAAAATAACTTTATAAATATCATTAGGTCCATTTTTTGGATCAGATGTAAGCTCATTTTTCTTGGTAATTCTATAAGCAGAAAGTGTAGTATTCCATGATCCGTCAAACCAGTCTCTTTTAATGCCAAATTCCAGATTATTTCCTGTAAGCGGTTTTATAGGATCTCCATTTTGAGTAATTCCAGATTGAGGAATAAATGCCTGATCGTACAACCCGTAAACACTTGTATTTGAATCTATAGAAAAACTAAGTCCGGCACGAGGTGTAATATGGGTATCTTCCTGTGTATCTCCCCAGCTCGATTGACTTAACCATGTATATCTTGCAGCAAGAGTTAATCTTAATCTGTTTTCAAAAAAACCTAATTCATCCTGAATGTAACCCGCAGCATATTCTGAACTCATAATTCCTCCTGCTCTCTGGCTGAGCGGTGTTTCATGATCAAAAGCCGGAAAACCATTTGATGGAGTTCCATAATTTGGATTATATACATTAAAAGGATTGTCTACAGTATCAAGATCATGAGATTGTCCCCAGTCTGCCATATAATCTTTATTTCCTAAATCAATCCCTGCTAATATTTTGTGAGAGACAGCACCTGTTTTGAATTTTCCGTTAACGAAAATCTGTCCTAAATACATATTACTTTCAGCATCCCAGATACCCACGTTTCTAATAATTTCACCATAAGCAAGATTACCTTCTGGTGTACCGTCAAAATCTCTGTCGGCTGGTCCGGGACCTACAACGCCAGGCCATGAACTATATCCCTGCTGAATATATTTAAAGTATGAAGTCTGAGCTGTAAGTTTCCAGTTCTCATCAAATTTATGTTCAAATTGCAAATAACCGCTGTGATCCTGAATATTAGTATCAGGCAATCTTGGCTGAGTCATTGTAAAATTACGCGGTAAAGCAGCATAACCGCCGGCCTGAGGTCCAAAAACATAATAAGAACCAACCTCAGTCATGTTAGCATATTGAAAATTATATTCGGCTGTAATTCTTGTTTTATCATCAATTTGATATGAAATTACAGGAGCAATTACATAACGGTCATTGTGTTCAAACGGACGGTGAGATCTTTTCTTTTGAGCTGCCCCATTAAATCTGTAAAGCAGTTTTCCGGCTTTATCCAGTTTTCCGTCAAGATCAAGGCTCACTCTGTAAAAATCATAACTTCCTACAGTTGCCGTAACCTCACCTTTTGAAATTCCGGTAGGCTTTTTAGTTACTACATTATAAAGTCCGCTTGGATCACCGCTCGAAAGCATAAATCCTGCAGGTCCTTTTACAAACTCGATATGATCTACAAAACTCATATCCTCTGTTAAAGGTCCCCAGAAAGAAGATACCACATTAAATCCGTTACGAAAAGCCTGAATCTGAGTACCGCGCATTGTAATATTGGTATACAAATCTCCCCAGTGTTCTAAACGTACAGCACCACTTACGTTACGAATAACACCATCGCTCATACTTGTAATCTGCTGGTCTTTTAGTGTTTGCGCACTTACAATTTGAATATTCTGAGGAATTTCAAGAACAGGAGTCTGAAGACGTAATGATAACGACGGCTTGTCTTGTTTGTACTTATTTTTTGTAATGACTACTTCATCAAGATCTTCCTGAGTTTCAGAAAGTGAAAAGTTTTTTACTGTAGTTTGTTTTGCTGTAACAACAATTGCATCTTCAAGCGGACGAATACCTACTGAACGAACACTAATTGTGTAAGAACCTGGTTTTACATTTCTAATTTCATATTGTCCGTTTGCATTGGTAACAGACGAATGTTTGGTTCCTTTAAGAACTACCGAAATACCTTCTAATGGTTCATTTCCGCTTAAAGCAACTTTTCCGCTCACTTTTCCTAATTCCTGGCTCATCATAGTAAATGATGTTAAAAGAACTATAAAAAAACAGACATTCTTAATGGTATTTATACTCATTTTGGTAAAATTTTAAGTTTTGTTTGGCAAAAGTAGATTCAAATATTTTGTTTTCCAAATTATTTTAATTCATTCTAAATAAATACAATTAAAAACTGCTTTTTAGTGAAATAATTTCAAACCCGAATTTTATTGCTAATTTTTAATTAAGTCTGCTTATCTTTAATCCTGCAAAAACAAATCCGTCAAAACAAAATCTTATGAATACCAGCAAAACAGTTAGAAAAGTCGCTATTGTAGGTTACAACCGAATTCCTTTTGCAAGAGCAAATACCGCCTATGCATCTGTTGGAAATCAGGAAATGATGACTGCCGCCCTAAACGGACTTGTCGATAAGTATAATCTGCAGGGCCAATTATTAGGTGAAGTTGCCGGAGGCGCTGTAATCAAACATACCTACGATAATAATTTAATCAGAGAATGTGTAATGAAAACCGCTCTAGATCCTGCTACTCCTGCCTGCGATTTACAACAGGCCTGCGATACCGGAATTGAAAGTGCAGTTTATATTGCCAATAAGATTGCATTGGGGCAAATTGAATCTGGAATTGCGGGCGGTGTAGATTCTATCAGCGATATACCAATGGCAGTAAGTGAAAAACTAAGGAAAGTTTTGTTAGAAGCCCGACAGGCAAAATCGCTGGGCGGAAAAATCAAAGCATTTTTAAAATTAAGACCGAAAGACCTTTCGCCTTTAGTTCCTAAAAATGAAGAGCAGCAAACGGGACTTTCAATGGGCGGACATACTGAGATTACGGCAAAATATTATAAAATTTCAAGAGAAGATCAGGATAATTTTGCACTTAAAAGTCATTTGAATATGGCAAAAGCGTATGATGAGGGCTTTTTTAATGATATGATTACGCCCTTTAACGGACTTGAAAAAGATAATAATCTGAGAAAAGACAGCTCGATTGAAAAACTGGCAAAACTAAAACCGGCATTCGATAAAGTAAACGGAACCTTAACTGCCGGAAATTCTACTCCCCTTACGGATGGTGCTTCTTGTGTGCTTTTAGCCAGCGAAGAATGGGCAAAAGAACGCGGTCTTCCTATTTTGGCATATATTACTTTTGCTGAAGTTGCCGCGATAGAATATGTAAAAAATCAACAGAATCTTTTGCTGGCACCTTTATTTGCAGCAAGCCGAATGCTTGAAAAAGCTGAATTAAATTTGCAGGATTTTGATTATTATGAAATTCATGAAGCTTTTGCTGCGCAGGTATTGGCAACTTTAAAAATTTGGGAAAGCCCGGAATTAAGTGCTGAGTTAGGCTTAAAGAAAACACTTGGTGCAATAGACCGCGAAAAATTAAATGTAAAAGGAAGCAGTCTTGCAGCCGCGCATCCTTTTGCGGCAACAGGAGGCAGAATAATTGGCGTAATGGCAAAATTACTAAACGAAAAAGGTTCAGGCCGTGGATTTGTTTCGATTTGTGCTGCTGGGGGACAAGGCGTTACTATGATAATAGAAAAGTAAAAAATATTCCTTTAATTAAAATCTGCTGTATACAAAACAATACTAAATGGGTATAATACAAAAAACACTTGCTGCTATTTTTCCAAAACGCAAAGCAGTTGTTATCTTAAACGAACAAAAAGAGCTTTTTAATGCTATAATAAATGCTTTACCAGATGAATTCTCAGATGTAAAAGCGCAGGCTGAAAACAATAATTTTCTTGGGTTTAAAAACTGGAGTCTGCATCCGGATTTTAAGTACACTGAAATTACTTATCCAGGAGAAAACTACTTTAAATACAAAAAGAGAGGCAGAAACAGTAAGATTTCAGGTCTCACCATATTCTCCAAAACCAATAAAAAATTTGAAGAAATTGAAATCCTGCTTTGGGACAATTTAATCTGGGCATTAAAAATAAGTCATTCTAATTATGACCTGAAAGAGTTTGATTTATCTTCTATTAAAGGTAAAAATGCAATAGAGGTAAATTTTGAATTTCCGGCAAGACAGGTTGATCTTTTTTATGATAGTTTAGACGAACATATTAAACAAAAACTGGATTATAATGATGTATTAGACATCGATTATTTTGGAGAAACTTTTTATACTTTTTGTGAACTGGAAGACGGGAACTATTTAGCTGTAAATAACACTTTAGAAGTATATTCGATAGTTCATGATGCCGAACCAATGCTTCTAAAAATGGAAATTCCTTTTATAGATATTCTGGAACAGCTAGCTTCAAATCAATTCGATAAAGAACAGCATCTTGATAAACGATATGCAGATCAGGCAGTGTAAACATATAATTTTTAAAACTCAAAACCCGGCAGAGTTTTAAATCCTGCCGGGTTTACTATATACGAGAATGTTCAACCGTCGTAATTATAGTTTATCTTAAAAGGCAAATTCTTCTACAGAAGATAAGGCTTTTGGTAAAGCATTTTCGGCAAAATCAGGAATTGCAGTTCCTTCTACACGAAAAGTTGTAACATCAGTCATTCCTAAAAAGCCTAAAACGGTTCGAAGATAGGATTCTGAAAAATCGTAGCTTTTGTAAGGCCCTTCAGAAAAAATAGCACCAGACGCAATTGATAAATACACTTTTTTATCGGTTACCAATCCTTTTGGTCCTTCGGCGCTGTAACTAAAAGTCTTTCCTGCTCTGGCAACCTGATCAATCCAGCCTTTTAAAACTGCCGGAATACCAAAATTGTACAAAGGCACGCCAATTACAATTACATCCGATTCTAATAAAGTTTGTATCGCTTCATCAGAATACTTAAGTGCCTCAGTCTGCTCTGTGGTATGAGTATTTTCAGGAGCGTATACAGCACTTATATGCGAATTAGTCAAATATGGTAAAGGTGTTTTAGTAAGATCAAGAGTTTTTACTTCGGTTTCAGGATTTGCTGCAGTTAATTTTTCAATAACAGCATTCGAAAGCTGATTACTAAATGAAGTATCACCATTGGTACTGGTAATTATGCGTAGAATTTTTTGGCTCATAACTTATATAATTTGTTTTACGATACAAACTTATCTACATTTGCTATCTCTTTTATAGTACTATCCTCAAGGATAGCGCTTTCATTGAGGATAGTAACATTATTAGTATGAAAACAAAAGGTGAACTAACAAAAGAAATGGACTGTCAGCCAGAAGAATGTCTTGCTGCATTATTACCCGTAAGAGATGCTCTGGAAGTTTTAAGCGGCAGATGGAAACTCCCAATTTTAATTGCCTTATCAAACAGACCGAAACGTTTTAAGGAAATTTCGAAAGACATAAACGGAATTACAGATAAAATGCTTTCTAAAGAACTTAAAGATCTGGAAATAAACAAACTGGTTACCAGAACAGTTTATGATACCTTTCCGCCAACTGTTGAGTACGCCAGAACAGAACACAGTCATACTTTGTATAATGTTATAAGTGCATTAAACGAATGGGGAACTTTGCATCGAAAAGAAATTATTGGTAAGTAAACCCTTGAATTACAGAAGAAATTAATCTGCATCAAAAAACTTTGTGCCTCTTTTCCTTAGTAAATCTACACCTTTTGAAGTCCTCAATCGATATCGTAAAGAAATTTTAGTAAAACAAATAATTATACAGAAATAGACTAAATTTGATTACCCAAATCACTAAAATTTCTGAATAATTATGAAAAAAACTTTACATTTTAACATTAAGAAGCACTTTTTTAGTTATTTCCTACTGATTTCTGCTTTATTAATTTCAAGTCAATCTTATTCTCAATACATCACCCAAAACCTTGCTCCCACTGCTGTCATAAAAGAAGGACTTGCATTGGAACAAGCTCCAGACGGAAGAATTTTTATTGCAGAAAGAGCCGGAATTGTCAAAGTTTTTCAAAACAATACGGTATCAACAGTTTTTACAGTAACTACATTAACAGATGCTGAGCAAGGTTTACTTGGGCTCACACTTCATCCTAACTTTGCTGCAAACGGCTATATTTATGTTTTTTATGCCATTAACGATGGTGTGGTAAGACATAGAATTGAAAGAATCAAAATCGATACTAATAATCAGGTAGTCAGCAGACAGGAAATTTTACTTTTAGAGCCTATTGGCGGCGGATTTCACAATGGAGGCGATTTAAAATTTTTCAACGGCTATCTTTATGTAACTGTTGGAGACAGTCAGCAGGCTTCAAATTCGCAGGATTTAGATACTTACAAAGGAAAAATCCTTCGTTTAACTGAAGACGGACAGCCGGCTCCGGGAAATCCTTTTTACGGAAGCGGTTCTGTACAAAGACAAAGCATCTGGGTTTACGGTTTTAGAAATCCATGGCGATTGGTTGCTAATGAAACAGCCAATAAATTGTTTGTTTTAGATGTTGGAACTTCATGGGAAGAAGTAAACGAAATAAGCAATCCTGCTATTCGCAATTATGGATGGGGACATCCGCAGGGAGGCGACGGAAAACAAACTGAAATAAATCTTTTTACGAATCCAATTTTTACCTACGCAACAGGAAGTATTGGAAATGCTTTAACAAACGGCGTGCTTTATAATCCGGCTATTTCTCGTTATCCTAATCTTCAGGGGAAATTTATAATTAAGGATTATGTTCGAACAGAAATACGATCATTTGATCCTAATATTGCCGATCCGGTTTCTACAGTGTTCTTTACCGCACCGCAGCAGCAGGCGCTCGGAATGATGTTAGGTAACGATGGCTATATTTATTACTGTGCTTACGGAAATAACGGCTCGTTAATTAAACTTGATTATATTGAAACAGCGGCTCCTACAATTGTTAATCATCCTGTTTCTCAATCTATAATGGAAACCAATCCTGTAACTTTTTCAGTTTCGGCAAGTGGTACAGGATTAACTTATCAATGGCAGTTTAACAATGCCAATATAAACGGAGCAACTGCAGCAACTTATACAATTCCGAATGTTACAAATGCAAATGCAGGAAATTACAGAGTTATAGTTACCAATACTGCCGGAAATACAACCAGTAATCCCGCCGTTTTAACTGTTACACCATTTAGTAATGCGCCAACTGTATCTATTATTTCTCCTTTACCAGCATTAAAATGGAATGCCGATGATGTTGTTGCTTTTGAAGCCACGGCATCAGATGTTGAAGACGGAACTTTACCAGCAAGTGCATTTTCATGGAATATTGATCTTTTTCACGAAGACATTCCCGGAGCCGGACACTCACATCCGGGTGCGAGTCCGCAAGGCGTAAAATCAGGAAATTTTACAGCTTCAAATCAAGGAGAAAAAACGCCAAATGTATGGTATCGATTTACCGTAAAAGTAACCGACAGTAATGGTTTAACAGGAACTGCTTTTGTAGACATTAAACCCAATTTAGTTAATGTTACAGCGGCAAGTTCGCCTGTTCCGCTTAATTTAGAATTCAACCAAAAACCAGTTACCTCACCTTCAACAAAACAAGTTGTGGCAAATGCTGCTTTACAAACTTTAAATGCACCTACGCCTCAATATATTGGAAATATCCGCTATGATTTTGACCATTGGAGCCAGGGAGGAAATGCCAATCAAACATTTAAAGCTCCTGCCACAGGAACAATAACATACACAGCATTTTATACTGAAACAGTTCTTCAAAATGCCCCTTATCAAGGATTAATTGCCCAAATTCCGGGTATTATTGAAGCTGAAAATTATGATGTGGGCCCAGGTGCTTTTCTGGATAAAAACGGCGGCGGAGATACAGCTTACAGACCGGGTGACGGAGTAGGAACTGAAGTCTGCAACGAAGGCGGTTTTAATCTTGCCTATGTTGCAAAAGATGAATGGCTGAAATATACTGCAAAAGTAAATACAACCGGAAATTATACTATAAACCTAAGAGTTGCCACGCCATATAATACTCGAAAATTACATCTTGAAGTTGATGGTGTAAATGTTACCGGAGTAGTGAATATTCCAAATACTGGAGGTTTCCAGAACTGGCAGACTGTTGCAATTCCAAATATTCCATTAACGCAGGGCAATCACGTTATTACTTTATATTTTGATGAAAACGACACGAATGTAAATAAAATGGAGTTTGTATTATCAGGAAGTACAACCACTCCTATCGCCGACTATGAAGTAACGCCTCAAATGGGCTGTATAAATACGCCCGTAACTTTCACATCAGTTTCAGTAGGAACGGTAGACAATTATCTTTGGAATTTTGGCGAAGGCGCTCAGCCGGCAACCGCAGCCGGAATTGGACCGCATACGGTGATTTACGGCACCGAAGGAACTAAAACTGTTTCATTAACAGTCAGCAATTCTATTGGAAGTAATACTAAAAACAATTCTCCTTTTGAGGTGCATAATTGTAATTTGGGTGTCGAAAATCCAAATGAAGAATCAAACAGGATTATCGTTTATCCAAATCCGTCAAAAGGATTATTTCATTTGTCAAAAGAATTAGAGTGGACCGTGTTTTCTGTTTCTGGAAGTAAAATTAAAGAAGGCAGAGGAAACGAAATCTCAATTTCTGAACAGGCATCCGGAATTTATTTCTTAAAAACAAATGCATCAGCTAAAGCAATAATAATCAGCAAACAATAATTTTATTTTATAAGATTTTTATATTAAATTTAGGGTTCTAAAGTACTATTACTTTCAAAATTTTGCATGAATTCATTTTAAACCGCTAAAAAATGATGGAGTCAAAAATACCCGAAGGCCCGCTTGCCGAAAAATGGAATACTTATAAAGCAAAATCTAAACTCGTAAATCCGGCCAACCGAAAAAAATTAAACATAATCGTTGTTGGCACCGGACTTGCGGGAGCTTCCTGCGCAGCCTCTTTGGCCGAACAGGGTTACAACATAAAATCATTCTGTTTTCAGGATTCAGCCAGAAGAGCCCATTCTGTTGCCGCGCAAGGAGGTGTTAATGCTGCCAAAAATTACAAAAATGACGGCGACAGTGTTTTCAGAATGTTTTATGATACCATAAAAGGCGGCGATTTTAGATCCCGCGAAGCCAATGTGTACCGATTAGCCGAATGTTCTGCTGCCTTAATAGATCATGCTGTGGCACAAGGCGTTCCCTTTGCCAGAGAATATGCCGGATATTTAAACAATCGTTCGTTTGGCGGTGTTCAGGTTTCCAGAACTTTTTATGCACGCGGACACACCGGACAACAGCTTTTATTAGGTGCTTATCAGGCTTTGATGAGACAGGTTTCATTAGAAAAAGTAAGCTTACATACCCGTCATGAAATGCTCGATTTAGTGGTTATTGACGGAAAAGCAAAAGGAATTATTGCGCGAAATCTTGAAACCGGAGAACTCGAACGCCATGCTGCAGATGCTGTTGTCTTAGCATCCGGAGGCTACGGAAAAGTATATTATCTCTCTACATTAGCAATGGGCTGTAATAGTTCTGCTATTTGGAGAGCTCATAAAAAAGGTGCCTACATGGCTGGTGTAAGCTGGATTCAGTTCCACCCTACTTCACTGCCTCAGCACGGAACCAATCAATCGAAACTTACTTTGATGTCAGAATCGCTTCGTAACGACGGACGTATCTGGGTCCCCAAAACAGCTGCAGATGACCGGCTTCCAAATTCAATTCCCGAAGAAGAACGCGATTATTATCTGGAACGACGTTATCCTTCTTTTGGCAATCTTGCTCCCAGAGATATTTCATCGCGTGCCGCAAAAGAAAGAATCGATGCCGGACATGGCGTCGGCCCAATGAAAAATGCTATTTATCTGGATTTCTCTGATGCTATAAAAGCGCAGGGAAAAGATAAAATAGAAGCCAAATACAGTAATCTTTTTGCAATGTATGAAAAGATTACCGGAATCAACGCTTACAAAGAACCTATGCTGATTTCTCCTTCGGCTCATTTTACTATGGGGGGACTTTGGGTCGATTATGAACTAATGACCACAATTCCGGGTTTATTTGCTCTTGGAGAAGCTAATTTTTCAGATCATGGCGCGAATCGGCTTGGTGCCAATTCATTACTTCAAGCCTGTGTAGACGGTTATTTTATTGCTCCTTATACCATTCCAAATTATTTAGCCGGAGAATTAAATGCTCCTAAAGCTGCTATTACGCATCCTGCTTTTGATGAAGCGGAAAGCGCTGTCAGAAAACAATTGGATAATTTTTTAAACAGTAAAGGAACTCTTAGTGCTGATTATTTTCATAAAACCATTGGCAGACTTTTGTATGAAAAATGCGGTTTATCCAGAAGCCGAAAAAGCCTGGAAGAAGCAATTGAAGGAATTAAAATCTTAAAAACTTCTTTTGAAAATGAGCTTTTAATTACCGGAGACGATACTTTAAACAGCGAATTAGAAAAAGCAGGACGAATAGCCGATTATCTCGAATTAGCCGAATTAATGTGCTATGACGCCCTGCAGAGAGAAGAATCCTGCGGTGCGCATTTTAGAGAAGAATACCAGACTCCCGATGGTGAAGCGGTTCGGAATGACGCTGAATTCTGTTATGTTTCGGCCTGGGAATGGCAGGGAAAAGATAAGCCTCAAAAATTACATAAAGAACCTCTTGTGTTTGAAGCTGTTGAACTTACTGTTAGAAGCTATAAATAAATGGTGAATGGTGAATTGTAAATTATTAATTAACAATCCACAAGTTCAATTTTAAAACTCACCAGTAATTCATAATTAACAATTTATAATTAATAATTAGCTATGAAACTCTTTCTAAAAATATGGCGTCAGTTTGATACTTCTTCTAAAGGAGAAATGGTAGATTATGAATTAGACGGTGTTTCAGAACACATGTCTTTTCTCGAAATGCTGGATCTTTTAAACGAATCTTTAATTCAGAAAAAAGAACGTGTAATTGAATTCGATCATGACTGCCGTGAAGGAATCTGCGGTCAATGCGGCGTTATGATTAACGGAAGAGCGCACGGACCTTTAAAAAACACCACAACCTGCCAGCTTCACATGAGAAGTTTCAAAGACGGCGAAACGATTTATATTGAACCTTTTAGAGCAAAAGCATTTCCGGTTTTACGAGATTTAAAAATCGATCGAAGCGCTTTTGATGCCATTATCCGTTCCGGCGGTTTTATTGGCGCTTCAACCGGACAGGCGCCAGAAGCCAACAGTATTCCAATATCTTTTGAAACCGCCGAAGCTTCTTTTGATGCCGCCGCCTGCATTGGATGCGGTGCGTGTGTAGCTTCTTGCAAAAATGCAAGTGCAGCTTTATTTGTCGGGGCAAAAATAACGCATTTGGCTTTGCTTCCTCAGGGAAAAGTCGAAGCTTCAAAAAGAGCCATTACCATGGTAAAACAAATGGATGCAGAAGGTTTTGGGAATTGTTCTGATACAAGAGCCTGCGAAATCGAATGCCCGCAGGGAATTTCGGTGCTTTCAATTGCTAAAATGAATTTAGAATACATGAAAGCTTTGACTTTTAGAAAGTAATTATGAAGTTAAAAAATGAATTTCTCGCAAAGACGCAGAGCCGCAAAGTTTTAAAACTTAAAAAAGAAGATCTTTGCGAATCTGCGTCTTTGCGAGATAAAAATATATTTTGATTTCGTTTAGAAGGACAAAAACAATTCATTAAAAAATTTTAAATCGCAAAATAAGGCGTCAAAATATCTTCAAAATTGTAAAGTCCTTTTTTCTTGTCTTTTAAATTCTCAGCTACAAAAACAACTCCGTTTCCAAAGGCTTCTCTTGAAATTGATTCGTGAATTAAACGAACCGTTTGGTACGGAAATCCGAAAATAACTTCATGTTTTCCAACGATTCCTCCCGCTCTTACCGAATTGATGTTTTCTTTTTCAACATCAAGCGCTTCGGCAATTTTTAAAGCTGTACCCGATGTGCCTTGCTTTTTCTTAAAATGTTCTTCATTTACTTCAATATCAACCCACGGGGCAATTTTCTTTAAAAACTTGGCCGCAAACAATAAATAATTGACTCCTAATGTGATATTTGGCGACCAGAAAACGGTTGTTTTATTCGATAATTTTTTGAGTAGTTTTAATTCATTTTCTTCATAATGTGAAATTGCAGAAATAATTTTAACGTTGTTTAATGCCGCCGATTCTCCATAAGTGTAAATTCCTTCATTTGATGAAAAATCAATAATAACATCAACCGGATGTTTTTCCAGTAATTCCTCTATACTTGTAGTGGCACTTGAATAAATTAATCCGGGTTCTTCTGACTCGACTCCGAAAAATTCCGGAACTGATCTGTGCTCTAAAACTTTACTTTGTCTTAAAACCCACTCCAGTGAGAATTTTTTGTTTTCCAGTAATATTGACGCTACTGATTTTCCAGTCTTTCCAAATCCGATTAATCCTATTTTCATATAATATTTTTTAAATTGAGTATGAAACTCGTTAGCAGAAATTGATACTTTTAGAAAGCAGAACAATCAGGAAATTGCTCCAAAAAAAGCCTCTAAAATATCGTAGTTTGATAAAAATAGGAAAATTGTAACAGTTTTACTAACTAAAATTGACTTTTATAACAATTCAAGAAGCAGTTAACAAGAATTATTTTGCTAATTAGAATTTCTTACATAATTATTTAAAATTCTCATCAAAAAGGATTTTGCAGCCAAATTTCTACATCAAAACTCCTTCGTAATATTTAAAAAAAATAGCAGTAAAAAAAAGATTTAGTAATATACAACTAAACTTATTTTCAGTAGTTTTATGGCCTGATACCCCCGAATCAATATCAGTAAAGAATGGCTTACAATACGAAAGAATTAGTACGATTTTTAGATGCTCAAAACAAGCTGTATTTAACGGCTCTTGATGAAATAAAAAAAGGTAAAAAGGAATCTCCGTGGATGTGGTTTATTTTTCCTCAAATAAAAGGAATGGGTTCCAGCGATACTTCTAAGTTTTACGAAATTAAAAGTGCTGATGAAGCTATTGCTTTCTTAGAACATCCTATTTTAGGAAAACATCTTGTTGAAATCACGGCAGAATTAATTAAGAAAGAAGATGAGACTGTAACTGATATATTTGGAACTCCGGATGTTGCAAAACTACAGTCGTGCATGACTTTGTTTGCCAGTATTCAAAATACAGAACCGGTTTTTCAGGAAGTTTTGCATAAATACTTCGACGGATCATCTGACTTTCATACACTTCAATTGCTATACAGCAATTTATAAGAAGTAAGAATCATTTTGCAAATACTCCTGATCTTCTAAAAATAAGATCAATTTAGCTGCATTTTTAAATAAGATATCTATATTTGCAACACTGTTGCGATTATTTATTTGATAACTAAACATTTAAATATCGGAACAGAAATGCCACACAATGAAGAAAAAGGTTATAGCAGTGAATTTTTTGATGTCTTTTGCAGTATTGTTCGCCATGCTGTTTCAGACAGTTCACTCTTATGAACATATCTTAAGGCTTTCTTCAGAACAGCATTGTGATCATAAATACACCACAGGGCAAAAGGAATTAACACACAGCCATTCGGTTGATGCAAACTGTCATATTTGTCATTTTGCTTTTAGTACGTTTGTTCCAAACTCATTCCAGAGCTTTTCATTTCACAAAACATTAGTCGAAGCTGCTTCTTATAAATTCTTTTATTTTGAGGGAATTTCAGCTTTTTTCAAAGGCAGTCTCTTTGCACTGCGTGCACCTCCTGCATTCATTTAATTACCACAGTTTATTTTCTCAAATTAAAATAGCTTTTACCTCATTTATTCAAATAGGTAAAGGAAAATCTATTTTATAATTCATTTGATCTGGATTTTTTAGCCTAATCAAGTAAATCTCTTTTTAAATTGTTGTAATCCTCAAAAAACTAATATTCAAGCTTTTAACAACTCTTAAAAGCCTGAAAATTTCTATATCTATTATTTAAAATTAATTTTTCTCAACAAATAAATTTATGCTTACAGCAACAAACCTGACCAAGAAATATGGCGATCATACGGCTTTGAATGCCTTAAACTTAACAATAAAAGAAGGTGAAATTTTTGCTCTCTTAGGGCAGAACGGTGCCGGAAAAACGACTACCATTAATTTGTTTTTAGGTTTTATAGAACCTACTTCGGGAGAATTAGAAATCAATAACATTTCAGTTACAGAGAATAATCAGGAAACTAAAAAACATGTTGCTTATATTCCGGAAACCGTAATGTTATATCCAAATCTTACAGGTTTAGAGAATCTTAAATTCTTTTCGTCATTGGCAGGATTTAAATATTCTACAGGAGAATTGACTTATTTTTTAACTAAAGCGGGGCTTCAGGCTGGTGCTCACGATCAAAATTTAGGAGGTTATTCTAAAGGAATGCGTCAAAAAGTGGGAATTGCAATTGCCATCGCTAAGAGAGCAAAAGTGCTTTTACTGGACGAACCTACAAGCGGCTTAGACCCAAAAGCATCTAACGAATTTTCACAGATTTTAAAAGAACTTTCGGCAGACGGAACGGCTATTTTAATGGCAACCCACGATATTTTCAGAGCCAGAGAAGTTGCTTCACACATCGGAATCATGAAACAGGGAAATTTAGTTACCGTGATTGAGGCTGATAAAATATCAGCAAATGAACTGGAAGATTTGTATTTACAAACTGTTTAAGATGAAAAATATATTCTCTTTTTTACTTTTAATAAGCGGTACACATTTCATCCAGGCACAAAATAACAATAACAAAGTTAAAGACAGTATTGCAAAAGATTCTCTGGAAATGCAAACCAAACGAAATGAATTGCAGACCGTTGAAATTGTAGGCCGTTCGACCAAGAAATACAACAGCGATTATTCGTTTGCAGCAACAAAAATTGCCGCTTTAAACAAAGATATTCCGCAGTCTATTTCGACAATTACCAAAGAATTAATTGCTGACAAAGGTGCTTTTTATCTGGCCGATGCAGTAAAAATGTCGAGTGGTGTAATTCCGGCAAGTTATTACAATCAATATACAATTCGCGGTATCAGCCAGAATGAAGAAGGCCAGATAATTAACGGAATGCGAACGCGCCAGTATTATTTTTTACAGCCTTTAACGAGTAATATTGAACGTGTTGAAGTGATAAAAGGTCCATCGAGTGCCACATTTTCTTCTGTTGATCCGGGCGGAAGTATCAATATGGTGACCAAAAAACCTTTGGCAATAGACCGAAAAGAAATCAGCATGAGCGTGGGGAGTTTCAGCACTTTGCGAGGAACACTTGATTTTACCGGACCTTTAAACGAATCAAAAACACTTTTATATCGTGTAAATGGTGCCTATCAGCAGGCAAAATCATTTCGTGATTTAGTTAATAATAAATCGTTTTTGATCTCGCCTTCTTTCAGTTATATACCAAATGAAAAAACGGCCATTAACACCGAGTTAATTTTAAGTGATATGACGGGAATTCTGGATCGCGGACAGCCTATTTTTGGTGCTGTCGCCGGAAAAACAAGTTTAAATAAAACACCGATAAGTTTAAATCTGGGCGCTCCAAGTGATTTTTTTAAATCGAAGGAAATGATCCTGATGACCAATTTTGCGCATAAATTCAATTCTAAGATTGGCTTTAATGCGTCGTATATGAAACAAACCTGGACAGAAGATCTTCAGGAACACCGCACCACAAATGCTTTTGCGGTTGACATGAACAATCAGCCTGTTACGAGTCTGGCTATGATGCAGTTTGTACAGCGTGAGCAAAACTGGGATATCGACAATTTGAGTGCGTATTTAAACTTCGGTTTAAAAACAGGAAAACTCCATCATAAATTACTGACAGGTTACGATTTAAGCAGCTGGAACAAAAATAAAGGCGGCGGACAAAACGCGGCGCGAGGTTATCTGTTGAAAGACGGAACTGTTGCGAGCAGTTTTGTTTTGGCAAATGTATCAAATTATCAAACCGTAACCGTTGACGGCGTTGTAATGCCAAAACCAAATGTTGATTATTTTAATTTGAATAATCCGAGTTACAGACTGACCAGTCCTGAAGATTATACGCTGAATGTGAGAACAGCGCTTCCATCAGCATTAACTACTACAAATGCCATTTATATTCAGGATCAGATTCAATGGGAAAAGTTTACTTTTTTATTGGGAATTCGAAACGAATGGTTTGAAGATATTACGAACTATGAAACCAACAACGAACTGAAAGTCAAAAAATCGGCTTTACTGCCAAGAATTGGAATTACGTATGCCGTAAACAGTGCCATAAATGTGTATACGACGTATCTAGAAGGTTATCAGCCTCAATCGAATACTGTTACTTTAATGCCTCAAACAGCAAGTTTACCGGGTGGCAGTTTATTCGATCCGCTGGAAAGTGATTTAAAAGAAGTGGGAATTAAAACTACTTTTTTAAACAACTCGATGAGTTTTAATGCGGCGATTTACGAAATCAGACAGCGTAATATTTTAATGAATGCCAATGATCCCGTAAATCCTGATTTACTGGTAACGAGAGGCGCTGAACGAAGCCGTGGTTTTGAATGTGATTTAGCAGGTTATATCACACCAGACTGGCAGATTAATGCCTCGTACAGTTATATTGATGCCGAAATTACAAAGGATAATAATCCGGCTTTAATTGGTGCCCGAAAGCAAAACACGCCAAAAAACAGCGCCAATTTATGGACACGCTACAACTTTGCTTCAGATTCTAATTTGCAAGATTTTGGAATTGGAATTGGAATGCAGTATCAAAGCAGTAAAGTACCTTGGTTTACAAGAGATTTTACACTTCCAGATTTTACCATTTTTGATGCTGCTTTGTTTTACAAACCAAATAAAAGCAATGTGCAGATTGCTGTAAATGCGGGCAATTTATTAAACAAAACGTATTGGCTTGGCGCTCAGAATTATCTGCGTTTATTTCCGGGAAGTCCGCGAAACGTTACGCTTACGGTAACTTATAAATTTTAATTCGTTGAAGTGAAAAATATTTAAACACATAGAAACATAGCTGTAGATTGATTTTAAAAAAGGCGTTTCACTCGCATAAATTCACATAGCTATGCATTAGAAACTAGTTTCTTTCAATTACCTTCTATAGAAAAAAATCTATGGTTCTATGTGTTTAAACCATTACACGCAACTGATAAATTTTAAATAAATATGAAATTATTACATACAGAACTCCTTATAGCCAGACATTTTAAAAATTCTGTTTTTAAAAATCAGGCGATTTATATTATTACATTTTTTATTGGCGCCTTGCTTTTATTTGCTGCGTTTTCTGGCTGGGACAATTACAAAAGCCAAAACGAAACCAGTGAAAAATATCAGCATGAATCCCGCGAAGACTGGTTGAAAAACCCGGATAAAAATCCGCATAGAATGGCACATTACGGGAATTTTGCTTTTAGAAAAAGTACTTCCCTGAGCGTTTTTGAATTTGGAATGGAACCGTTTTTTGGAAATGCAATTTTTCTTGAAGCGCACAAACAAAATACAGCCAACTTTTCTGAAGCCGGATTTTCAAACAGCATGCTTCGTTTCGGCGAAATCAGTATTGCCATGGTTTTACAGGTTTTACTGCCTTTATTAATCTTTTTTGTCGGTTTCAATTCTGTGGCATACGAAAGAGAAAACGGAACTTTAAAAATCCTTCTGAGTCAGGGAATCAGCTGGAAACAGCTTTTGTTTGGTAAAGTTCTTGGGATTGCCAAGGTTGTTATGCTGCTTTTTGTTCCTACTATTATCATTTTGGTTTTAATCTGGCTAACGCTTCAAAACTTTTCAATTTCGGCCGATGAAACAATAAAAATGCTTTTGTTTATTGGGTTTCATTTTATTTATCTGATGTTCTTTTGCGTCGGAGCTGTTTTGATTTCGGCGTCAAGCAAAACCTCAAAAAAAGCATTGGTTTCGTTAATTGGAATCTGGCTGATTTTTACCATCATTCTGCCAAGAACAACACAGGCCATTGGAGCTTATTTGTATGAAGCACCTTCTAAAATTCAGTTTAACAGCGATATCGAAAAAGATATCCTGAAACAAGGCGACAGTCATAACCCAAATGATGTGCATTATAAAGCCATAAAAGACTCTTTACTTCGGGCTTATAAAGTCGATTCGGTGCAGAAACTTCCTTTCAATTATTCAGGATTTATTATGACCGAAGGCGAAAAAATCAGCTCGAATATTTACAACAAACATTTAGAAGAACTTTTGAAAATTTATGCCAGACAAAACAGTTTTTCTAAAGCCGTTTCTTTCTTTAATCCGTACATCGCGATGAAAAATTTATCGATGGGATTGTCGAATACTGATTATGATTCGTACATCGATTTCCAGAAACAAGCTGAGAAATACCGTTATGGAATGGCGCAGAAAATGAATGCTTTGCAGGTAAAATACATCAGCAATAAAAAACCCGGACCCAACGATAAACCGCTTACAATTGGCAGAGAACATTGGGCCGATCTTGAAGAATTTCATTATGAACCAAAAGGCGTCTGGGAGGTTTTAAAAACCGAAATCGTTTCTGTTATTTCTATTCTTTTATGGGTAATTCTGTTGTTTGTTTTAATCAGAATTGCTGCTAAAAACCTAAAAGCCATCTAATATGTTAGTACTCTTATTTAAAAATTTCATACGCTCAAAAGGTACCAAAATTGGCTTACTTTTTTTATTAATCATTGGTTTTATAAGTCTTTTAATTGGCCGTCAGTTTCAGGAAAAACAACAAAATAGTATTACCGAAGCAGCTGTTTATCAAAAAGAACATATTGCGAGAAATGCTGCTTTTCATAAAGACGAAATTGGACTTCTCCTCTACTACATTAAATTTTCATTGGTTAATAATACATTGCCCATTAACAGTTTGGCAATTGGGCAGCGCGATGTAAATCCGTCCATTCAAAATGTTACGATTCGAGGTTTGGAAGGCCAGAAATACGATTCAGAACTCAACAATCCGAGTAATCTTTTGTCTGGAAATATCGATTTTAGTTTTGTGCTTTTGTATTTATTTCCGCTTTTGATTATTGCTTTTTCATATAATATAATTTCAGAAGAAAAAGAATCAGGAACCTGGAAAATTGTAGCAACACAAAGTCCGAATACGTTTTTGTATATCTTAAAATTGTTTTATATCAGAATTTTAAGTCTAACAGCTCTTTTAACTTTGATTCTTTTAGCGGCTGTTTTGTTTTTGCAGATTCCAATTGATAAAGCATTTCTGGTGTTTTACGGACTTTCGGTTTTATATATTTTATTTTGGTTTGCGGTTTGTTTTTTCATTGTTTCTCTTCAAAAAAACTCCAATTTCAATGCTGTGATTTTATTGACAATCTGGCTGTTTCTAATTATCATTCTTCCGGCAGGAATCAATACGTATATCATCAATAGATATAAAGTTCCCGAAGCTTTAGAATTAACGCTTACGCAGAGAAATGCCTATCATGAAAAATGGGATATGGATAAACAGGAAACGCTGGATAAATTCTACAAACATTATCCGCAGTTTAAAAACTATCCGTTTCCTGATAAAGAATTCAGCTGGCTTTGGTATTATGCTATGCAGCAAATGGGCGACGACGAATCGGCTGTACAATCCAAAGAATTAGAAACGAAACTACAGCAGCGAAACCGCGCGAGTGAGCTGATTGCGCAATTTATTCCAACGCTTCACACACAAATTCAGTTAAATGAAATTGCAAAATCTGATTTGCGAAACCAGCTTTTGTTTTTAAAAGAAACAACGAAATTTCATGAAAAACTACGCCTGCATTTTTATCCAAAGATATTTGATAATGCTCCGGTCAACGAACAAAAATGGGGAGATTTTAAAGTAGAAACTTTTACTGATAATTCTGAAACGAGTTTTATGAAAGCATTTTTACCATTATTACTTTTCAATTTATTGCTGATTGGTTTTGGATGGCGAAATTTTAATCGTAAAGTTATTATTTGATTTTTTAACCTCGAAGTCATTTTACCGCAAAGAGCGCGAAGGTTTACGCAAAGTTCGCAAAGTTTTAAATAAAGCTTTGCGGGCTTTGCGTTTTTTATAAGGATACTAATTGAAAAAACTTTGCTTGCGGTTAAAAAGTAGTACTTTTAATGAAATTTCCATTTAATGAAAAAAATATTTATAGCCGGCGTTGTCTTTGTATTCATTTTATATGCTTTCAAAAAATTAGTTTATGATTCTTATCAATGGAAAAAAGCAATTAACAGCCCTGAGCATAAACTGCAACTAGGAAGTTTTATCTTTAGTAAACAAAGCGGCTCTAACGGGAGTCAAAGCATGGAACACAAATACTTTATTTTTAAGGTAATTGAAATAAACGGCGATTATGTGAAACTTTCGGTTATTAGGCAGTTGTCGCAAAAAGATAAGCTGCTCCAATCTGATTTTTCGACTACCAAAGAAGCTTATAAAGATTTAAAACAAAACATAGGAAATATAAAAATTACAGGAATTCTAAAAGAGGATTTGTATAAAGCCGGTCCTTCTTATACTTTGAATAATTTTTTATTAGAAAAATATCCTTCATTACTGGACTCCAGATATTATTTTGAAGAAATCCCTGAGAATAAAAAAAATCTTCCAATACCAGTTGATTACAACGAATTACAGGAATATTTCAGTTTAGTTTATTCTAAAGATGAAATTATAATCAAGGGAAAACTGGTTCCATGGGTTTTAAACAACAACACTACACCTGAATTAGCCGAGAGGTTATCTCAAAATATAGATTTAATACTCAATTAATTCGCAAAATTATTTAAACGAAAAGAATGCAATCCCGATAGCCATCGGGAACACAAAGTTCGCAATTTTTTTAGGTAAAGCTTTGCGAACTTGGCGTTTATATTACGTAAGTAAATATTAAAACCTTTCGTGCTTTGCGATTACAAAAACTGCAATACTAAACCTATTCTGAATAATTTTTTCAGGAAAGTAGTTTATTTGAATTTTATTTAGAATTAATATAAATAAACTTTTATATTTGCCGCTTTCCGGGCAAATTGAAGTACTTTTTAAAATTTACTTAATATTGCTTTTTCAAAGTAAATTTTTATTAATGAACAACAATACCAGTTTCGAATTAGATCTCTTCAAATCCTTTAAGGAAGGAGACGAAACTGCTTTCAAGTTTTTCTATGATAAATACTTTAGAAGAATTCAGTCTTTCAGCGTTCAGTTTATTTATGACCAGGAAGAAGCCGAGAATCTGGCTCAGGAAGCTTTACTACACCTATGGCAGAATAGAGAAAGTGTAGAATCTATAAACGGGATTCAGGCCTTTTTGTTTACTTATGCCAAATCTAAATGTTTGAATTTAATCCGACATAATAAGGTGAAGGATAAATTTAAAAACGACTTACTTAACCACAAAGAAAGAGAACTGGATATTGAGGTTTTAAATTCGCTTCAATTCGATACTTTAGAATTAACCGAATTAGAACGCATTATTCAGGAATCTATCAACGATTTGTCGCCCAAAACCAGGGAAGTTTTTATAAAAAAACGCTTCGAAAATAAAAAAAATGCAGAAATAGCCGAAGAAATGGAAGTTACTTTAAAAGCCGTAGAAGCCCATATGACAAAGGCTTTGAAGATTTTAAAGACCAAATTATCGGATTATTTGTTCCTAATTTTTATCCTTATTTATAATAATTAAGAATAAAAGGTAGGGTTTTTTATTTCTGAAGTGTACTAACTATAGTGAGAAGTTTTAATACTCAAATATGACATCGGAAATAATACAAAAATATCTTTCTAACGAAGCTTCAGAACAAGAAGTTCAGGCACTTTTTGAATGGATTGAAGCATCGGCAGATAATAAAAAACAATTTGTAACGGCAAAGAAAGCGTGGGTTCTTTCCGGCTTATCTGAAGATATTTTAAGTGATTCTGTTCCATTAATTCAAATGAAACCAAAAAATAGGCTGAAGCAGTATGTCAGTTATGCTGCAGTATTTTTAGTTTTGATTGGATTAGGAAAAACTATTTTATTATTTACCGATACCTCTAAAACATCAAAAGAAATTGTTCTGGAAATGGGCGACGGCCGTATAGAATATTTTTCTGGAAAAAATCAAACCACTTTGGTAAATGACAAAGGAGATTTAGTGGCCAAAAAATTTCCTGATGAAATCATTTATTTTGGTAAAACTGCTGCTGATAAAGTAGTTTACAATACGCTTACTATTCCGTATGGAAAACGTTTCAAACTTAGACTTTCTGATGGTACTATTGTGAGTTTAAACGCCGGAAGTTCTTTACGTTATCCGGAACAATTTGGCAGTAACGGAAACCGAAATGTCTATTTAACCGGTGAAGCTTTTTTTGAAGTGGCCAAAGATAAAGAGCATTCGTTTATTGTAAACGCTAATCAGGTTGATATTAAGGTTCTTGGGACAAAGTTTAATGTGAGCGCTTATCCTGAAAATCCTACTGTTAACAGTACTTTGATAGAAGGAAGCATTCAAATGTCTGAAACTGCCAATCCTTCGAATGTTATTTTGCTCGAACCAAACCAAATGGCAACATGGCAGAATAACACTAAAAAAATTACCCTCAAAAATGTTGATGTTTCTCTTTACTCGGCCTGGACTAAAGGAGAACTGGCATTTAAAGACACCCCATTTTCTACAATCGCTAAAATTATTCAGCGTACCTACGACGTTGAAATTATCAATCAAAATTCTGATTTGGCCAGACAGAATTTTACTGGTACCATAAATATAAGCGAATCTAGTGTCGAAAACATTTTAGACCTGCTAAAACGCGACACTCCTTTTAACTATTCAATTGAACATAAAACAATTACGATCACCAATCCTCGATAAATAAATAAACATGACATTTGCGATACAACCCGTTTTAAGAAAAATTCTGTTTTTCTTAGCTATTCTCATATCTGGATTTAAAGGATTTTCTCAGAATAGACACATAACATTACATGTAAAAAACAAACCTATAAGCCTAATTATCAAATCTATTGAGGAACAAACTGATTTTAGAATAATTTATAACGCCCGTAAAATCGATGCCGATCAGCTGGCGGATTTAGATGTAAATAATGCCTCCCTTGAAACGGCTTTAAAACAGCTTTTAAAAGATAAAAACATTTCATTTTACATTCAGAAAAAGCAGGTTTTATTAACCAGCTCTACTCCTGATTCGTCTAATTCTGATGTTCAGGAAACAGAAAGATTTATTACCGGAACGGTTTATAATGCTAAAGACAAACAGCCTCTACCGGGCGCAACTATCCGCATAAAAGGAACTGGAATGGGTGCTGTTACTGATTTTAACGGAAAGTTTGTTTATCAGTTAAAAGGAAACAATATCCCAAATCTTGTTCTTGAAGTTGGATTTCTTGGAATGGAACCTCAGTCTCAAAAAGCAGACGACAAAAAGGATTTCGTATTTTATCTTCAGGAAACTACAGACGAACTGAATCCGGTTGTGATTACTTCTTCTTATGGAACTACAAAACTAAAAGAAGAAATCGTAGGGAGTATTTCGACTTTACAAGCAAAGGATATTGCGGTTGAACAGGCTTCTGAAAGTTTTGATAAAATGATTACAGGACAGATTGCCGGTGTTATGGTTGAAAATACTTCTGGCGTTGGCGGTCCGGTTAAAATCAATATTCGCGGACAAGGTACTTTATCTTCTTTAAGCGGTGCTATTACTGGAACTTCATCGCAGCCTCTTATTATTGTTGATGGTGTTGTAATGAGCGAAGAATACGCTATTGACAGTGCCAATTTTAACGGAAACGGCGATTATGCCGAAAATCTGGCCAATCCGTTAATGAAAATTGCCCCAGAAAACATTGAAACTATTTCTGTTTTAAAAGATGCTGCGGCGGTTGGTATTTATGGTGCTGATGGAGCAAATGGTGTAATTTTAATTACAACCAAAAAAGGAAAAAAAGGGAAAACACAATTTGGTTTTTCTAATCAGTTAGGAGTTTCTTCTGCAGTCAATCAAATTAAATATTTAAACGGGGAACAATATACAGAATTGCGAAATGAGTTCATGAAAAACACTACGGCGGGTTATGTTCCAGTTTCTTATAACGGAATAAACACGGATTGGTTTAATATATTAAACAGATCTGGTGTATATAATAAATACAATTTTAATGTTTCGGGATCTACTTCTAAATTTTCATATCGCACGAATGTTAGTTATACAAAAATCGATGAACCGCAGGTAGGAAACGAAACAAAACAATTAAACGCCGGAATTAATTTAGGTTACAACTCAGGTAAATGGGATATTAATTTAATGCTTAATCCTAGTTATGTTCAAAAAGATGCGCCTAATATTTTTTATAGTTTCGCTTACCTTCCAACACTTGCTGTTTACAATGCAGATGGTTCTTATGCCGATTTGGGCGCAAGCGGTTCTGCAAGAGGAAATCCTTTGGCAGCGATTGAGCAAAATAAAAACGAAGCGCAGACTTTTGGTCTTTTAGGAAGTTTGAATTTATCTTATAAACTTAATAAAAATATCAAATTTTCTACTCTATTTGGTATGGATTATACTGATAAAGAGCAGGATCGTTATTTTTCTGCAGCAAATGAAAGCGGCCAGTACAATGCGACTTTTGTTTTAGACGGAATTACATATCCGGCTTGGGGAAGACGTCTTATAAACCAGAGAAATTCTACTAAATGGAACTGGCAGGGACAAGCTTTATTCAATAAACAATTAAATGAAAGCAATGAAATTGATGGAGTTGTTGGTTTTGAATTAGCAGAAGATAAAACAGATTTTAATTATAAATCTGGTGTAGGATTTTTAGAACCTGATCATATCAATAATGTCACAGACGCCATAAGAGATGACAATCCGGATACACCGGAAGATGAATCTAAAAACGGTCAGAGTTACAGAAATGAAATAAGCTACAATTCAAGAGTTTCTTTATTCTCCCAAATAAATTACAACTACAAAAAACGTTATTTCTTATTAGCAAATTACCGTCGTGATCAGAGTTCTGTTTTTGGAGATGATACTGATGTGGCTCATAATGGCGGTTTGGGTGCCGGATGGATTATTAGTAATGAAAATTTTTTAAGCACAAATTCCTGGATTGATTTCTTAAAACTGAAAGCAAGTTACGGATCAACCGGAAATTCTAAAATTGGTTCTTACAGATCAAAAGGAATTTATAATATAAGCCAAAACGGGTATAATGGTTCTATTGGAGCGACTACAGGAGCCGCGCCAAATGGCAGATTAAGCTGGGAAAAAAATACAAAATTCAATGCAGGATTTGATTTTAATGTTTTCAAGAGAGTCGAATTGACATTAGAATATTACTACGATGATAAAAGCAATTTAATTGCTTCAAGAGACATTCCTACAGAAACAGGGTATAGTTCTGTACAATTAAATGCAGCAAGCATGTACAACAAAGGTTTTGAACTTACTACAAGAATAAAATGGATAAAAAGCGATGCTTTTAAATGGACTACGGCATTTAATATTGCCACAATAAATAATAAAGTAACTTATTTAAAAGGTTTAGGCAGTGATTATGCTGAAGCAAATATTGCATTGGCACAAAAAGTAGGTTACAGTACAACAACATTATGGGGCATTAAATGGGCTGGTGTAGATCCAGCAACAGGAAGAAATCTTATACAAAAAAATGGACAGATTTACGATGCTAAAACGTACAACGAGTTATTTACAGTGGCAGACTGGGAACCTATTGGAGACAAACAGGCTGATGCTTACGGAGGTTTCTATAATAATTTTACTTTCTACAATAATCTTACTTTATCTATTAGAGGAGATTATCAAATTGGCGGAAGCTTTATGGCACCAAGTGTTCTTATCGATCAATATAATGTAACATCAAATCGAAATCTTTCTGTAAATGCTTACGATTATTGGAGAAATCCAGGCGATAATGTTTCACAATCTGCCGTTACACTTTCACCAATAATCTCAAACTTAAGCAAATATATTTACGATGCTACCTATATCAGAATCAGTAATATTAATTTAAGTTATAATGTACCTCTTAAAAAGAATACTTTTCTGGATGCTGTTTCTGTTTTTGCAGATGCTACAAATGTGGCATATTGGTACAAAGACAAAAGTCCTAAAGGAATGAATGGAATACGAGAGTATAGTTATATCTATCCGCAGGCAAGAACAATCTCGCTGGGAGTTAATGCTAAATTTTAAGAAAATGAAATATTCAAAATACCTATCCCTATTTTTTCTAATACTTTCATTACAAAGCTGTAGTGACTTTTTAGAGCAGGAACCCGGAACCCAAACATCTGTAGACGAACTTTTACAAAACAAAACAGGGGTTTTGCAGGCACTTACCGGACTTTATACTGAAGTAGAAGCTAATGTAAGACCAGAACGTTATGCTGTTTATGCTGATTTACAGGGAGGCAATTTAAAATTTGGTCCAACAGCAACAGGTGGTCTAAAAGGCCAGATTTCGCCATCGGCAAATGTTGAGCAGCTTTATTCTTTTGACGATGTGGCGCTGTCCAGTAATTTTAAAACATTTTATGATACTAATTATGACATCATAAATCAGGCGAATTTAATTTTAGAATATACTCCTGACCTAAAAGATGCGACTGATGCAGAAAAAAATCAAATAAAAGCAGAAGCTTTAACCATACGAGCTTATGCCCATTTTCTTTTATCTCTTGTTTACTGTCAGGATTATAAATATACGGCTGATGCATCGCATTTAGGAATAATTTATAACACAGAATCTATTAAATCAGGAATACAATATCCGGCCAGAAAAACCCTGGCAGAAACTTATAACTTAATTATTAATGATTTAAAAACGGCTGTTGAAAATTACTCAGACAATTCATTACTTCCTGGTCCCGCTTATTCTTTCTTTAACAGAAAAAATACAAAAGCACTATTAGCAAGGGTTTATCTTCAAAAAGGAGACTGGATAAATGCTTATGAAATGGCAAATGATGTAATTACCAATTCAGGTGCTGCACTAATGAGCAAAGAAACTTTAGTTTCTGAATGGGAAAAACCAGATCTTCCAGTATCAGAAATCCTCCTTGAATTTTCTATTCCGAAAGACACAGAAGGAAATGTTTCATCATCAATGGCTCAGACTTTTGGCTATACTTCAGACATAAACTTTCAAAAATATACAGTATCAAATGATTTAATTGACCTATATGAAAGCAGTGATTTAAGAAAACAATTGTTCTTAACAAAATCACTTTATACAATTATAGGCGGTGTGCAGACTTACCGAGATTACAACTTTACCAAAAAATTTCAGAATAATGCCGGTTATGTCGCTTTTAGACTCAGTGAAATGTACTTGATTCGTGCCGAAGCTGCATTTGAAACCAATAGAGCCGATTTGGCAATGGCAGACATTAATATCATCCGTGCCCGTGCCAATGCATCATTATTAACCAATACAGCCAATTTAAAAGAAAACATCTTTTTAGAAAGAAGAAAAGAATTATGTTTTGAAGGTTTCTTATTCTTTGATATTGCAAGAAATCATAAAGATGTTTCAAGAAATGACGGCTGTATCGCCACAGTGTGCAGTTTGACTTATCCGTCTTTAAAATACGTCCTGCCAATACCAACATACAACACTAATCTTAACCCAAACTTGCAGCAAAATGACTCGTATTAAGATATTCAGTATATTATTTACAGCTATGTTATATATTTCATGTTCAAAAGATGATTATAAATTAGGTTCAGATATTGATCCTTTTTTAAGATTTAATTTTTTAGTAAAAAGTGATAACACACCTTTAGAATACCCGGCTGTAAACGGAAGTTTAGTTCCTCAGTCAACTTATGACAACAAAGCTATAAGAACATTAAAAGTTCCTGTAGCTTTAACAACACGTGCCTTAAAGGGAACTGTTACAGCCAATTTTAGTGCCGAAACAAATGGTGCCAGCGACAGTTTCAGCGTAAATCCTGTAAATCAGCTTACTTTTCAAGGCAGTAAATTAACCGATACTATTTATGTGTCATTTGATAAAAGATGGGCTGCAAGTCAAAATATTAAGCTAAAATTGGAAACCGTTTCTGATCCTGATATTCATATTGGAAATCTAAATTCTGCATATCCAAACGATACTTTCAATATCAATTTAGGAACTATCGCTACTAATTATACTTTTCCTGTAACAAAGTACAATGTAAAAGGCGAAATAGGTGAAACAATTGATTTTAAAGTATACTATCCTAATGGTTTTTTCCCGGAAGAAATTGAAAATGCTTCTATTTTTAAGTTCCAAAACGGATTTGAATATTCTTTAACGCATGACGATTATGGTGATAACAGAACTTCTGTAAACTATCATTTAACTCTTTTAGAAGATCTTCAAAACGATGATGCTCAATACGAGTCTAAATTAACGTTAATCAATATTCCAAATTATACGGCTACAGGAAATATCAGCTTAACTATTACAAAACCAATAAAAATACCAAGAGATGTTCAGGCATATCCAGCATCGAAATTTACAGATCCAACAAATGCCTTTTATCTAACATATGGTGAACATTGGTTTAACAATAATGGTGCTTGTTCGTGGCAGACTTTCAATGCTCTAACTTTCCCGGTTATTGTTACTAAAGACGATCCAAATGCCATATTATACAGTGATAGAGGAACTACAAACCCAAATGATGATATTTACCACGATGCTTTTAAAATTGGCTTTAACGTTGCCAGCGGAACCAACACTGTAAACTCTTTTGGTTTAAAGAGATGGTTCTCTAACGAAAGCAACTCAGCGTCCATTTCTCCAGGGTTCAACATTACTTCGGCATTGGAGTTTTTCCCTGCAAATGGAAACAGCAAAACTGAAGGAACGGTTCTCGTAATTCCGCAGGACATTACCATTGGATCTGCCGCAACGGCTTCAGTTCCATCAAAGTCACATATCATTGCTATTTCCGGCGAAGGAACTTACAAAGAAATCAGCAATGGTTTATATGAAATTTCATTTGAATTGAAACTAACAAATGACGAACTTTTTGGAGGAACAGTTTCGACACAATACAGAATGTTCAACAACAGAACATATCCAAAACCTGCTGCTTTGAGTATTCCGTGTCCTAAGGAGGTTACGCTTTAAGTATTTAGTCTCAGTCTCAGTTGACAGTCGCAGTTAACAGTCTGGAATCTTTATTCAAGCTTTGTCAAAGTTTAAAACTTTGACAAAGCTTTTGAAGTCTAAGATAATCTGAGACTGAGACTTAAAAACCAATCAAAAAAAACAAAAAACAAAAAAACAAAAGAATTGAAAAAACTAATCTTCCCTCTCCTATTCCTCGTGAGTTTGACGGCTTATAAAAGCGTTGAAAAGCCCGATTATATCGACATAAAGGAATTACGAAAAATTTATTCCGGCGGAGATCCTTCAAAATGGCCCGCTGCAGAATTACACGAAATTGTAGATAAATCGAAATTTCAGGATATTGGCGTTTTGCCTGCTGTTCCTTATCCTGCATATAATCCGTATTCGAAGGAAAAAGAAAGTTTGGGCAAGATTTTGTTTTTTGATCCGAGATTGTCTAAAAGCGGACAGATTGCGTGTGCTTCTTGCCACAATCCAGAATTGGGATGGACGGATAATTTAACGCGCTCGTTTGGTCATGACCGCCAGACGGGAAAACGAAATTCTATGACGATTTTAAATTCGGCGTACGCCACTTCTCTATTTTGGGACGGTCGTGCATCAAGTCTTGAAGATCAGGCACAGTTTCCTGTTCAGGATCCGCTAGAAATGAATGAAAAACTGACCATTGCAGTCGATAAAATTGCTAAAATTAAAGGTTACAATTCTCTTTTTACAGCAGCTTTTGGAGATAAAAAAGTGACTTTAGAACGAATTCAGTATGCGATTGCTACTTTTGAAAGATCCATCAATAGTCCGAAAAGTAAATTTGACCAGTTTGTAAGCGGAAAATCAGATATTTATACTGATCAGCAGGTAAAAGGAATGCATTTGTTCAGAACCAAAGCGCAATGCATCAACTGCCATAATACGCCTTATTTCAGCGATAATGAGTTTCATAATGATGGCCAAACTTTATTTGGAACAAAAAATGAAGATTTCGGACGCTATAATGTGACGAAAGATGTAAAAGATATTGGCAAATTTAGAACACCAACGCTTCGCGAAGTTGTAAATACAAAACCGTGGATGCATCATGGGCATTTTCCAACTTTACTGGATGTTGTAGAATTATATAATTTAGGAAATCCGTCTCCTGTTCAAAAGAAATACTTAGGAACAGCAAGAGATTCTTTAATTCCAAAATCAGATCCAATGCTTAGAAAGTTAGATTTGAGCAAAGAAGAAATCAGCGATCTATTAGCTTTTATCGAAACTTTAAGCACTCCTACAAGAAGAATTATGGTTCCTGAAATGCCAAAATAAGTTAGTTGATGGATTTGCATTTGCCTAAAATTTGCAAATTTTCAAAGCCCATTTCTTTACGAAATGGGCTTTTTTATTTTAGAAATATTTATTGTAAAAACTAAATAAATATTATCCATTTCAGCTATTAAATCTTGAGTACTTTTCTTCTTTCTCAACTTTTCTTAAATCGTGAAATATAATCGAGTAATAAAATTGAATTCATATGTAAAACCCCAGCGGGGTGAAATATTTATAGAATTACAATAAGACGAATAAAAAAAGCTCTGGAGGTGCGACATATTTTTTTTGCAACCTAAATATATGTCGCACCTCTGGAGCTTTATATTGTAAACGTTTATTCTTTGCTATAAATATTTCGCTTCTCCGAAGCTTACAAAAATAGAGCTATGCTTTTGAAAAAGCGATTTTTTTAAACTCAACGATAAATTCAAAAATTTTAAAATGAAAGTTTTTTAGATAATCTTGCAACAATGACTGTTTGTGTTTTTTGTAACTTTATTAAAACATTTAAAAAGATGCAATTTAACTTCAGCCAATACTTATTTACTATGCTTTCATTGATGTATAAAATAGCGTCGCATCGTTGATATCACAGGCATTTTCTAAATTTGTTTATCACTCAAAAGAAGCATTTTCTTTTAATAAAAAATACCATTATGAAAATAGATCAGATTCAAATCAAAACAAACGATATACAAAAAACGAAAGCATTTTATCAAAATGTATTAGGCCTTTTTATTCTGGAAGAAGATAAAAAATGGATTACTTTTAAGGCGGGAACTTCTATCTTAAAATTTGTCGAAGATCTGCAGTTTAATTCCATTTACCATTTTGCTTTTAATATTCCCGAAAATCAGGTTGAAGAAGCCATTCAGTGGTCTAAGGACAAAGTAGATTTAATTGTTTTGGAAGATAAAAGTGTAGTTACTCATTTTGAAAACTGGAATGCACATTCTCTTTATTTTTACGATCACAATGGCAATCTGCTGGAATTTATTGCCAGACACGATCTCGAAAATGAACAGTTGAGAGAATTTAAGCCTGAATCTATTTTAAGTATAAGCGAAATAGGAATTGTTACCGAAAACCCTCTGGAACTGGGAAATCAATTAATCGAAAAACATGGATTGCATTTCTTTTCTCAAAATACCAATACTGAAAAATTCTCAGCCATTGGCGATCACGAAGGTTTATTAATACTTGTGCAGCCTACTAGAAATTGGTATCCAACACAAATTCCTTCTGAAAGTAATCCAACAGAAATTATATTAGAGAATAATGAAAATATAATTGAATTAAAATTTTAAAACCAAAAAGCCCAATTCAAAATGAATTGGGCTTTTGTTGTCTATATTGATGAATTAAAACTTCATTCTCTGAATTCGTACCGCATTCAAAATCGCTAACAGCGCTACTCCAACATCAGCAAAAACAGCTTCCCACATTGTGGCAAGTCCGCCCGCGCCAAGGATTAAAACAAAAGCTTTTACAACAAAAGCCAGAGTAATATTCTGCCAGACAATTTTTTTGGTTTGTTTTCCAATGTTAATCGCCATTGCAATTTTACTTGGTTTATCATCCTGAATTACAACATCGGCAGTTTCTATGGCAGCGTCGCTTCCTAAACCTCCCATTGCAATTCCTACGGTACTTAAAGCAATTACCGGCGCATCATTTACACCGTCTCCTACAAAAGCTACCGTTTCGTTTTTGGCTTTAATTTCGTTTACTTTATTGACTTTATCTTCCGGAAGCAAATCTCCAAAAGCGTTTAAAATTTTAAGTTTATCGGCTACAAACTGAACGACATTAGTTTTGTCGCCGCTGAGCATCGTAACTTTTACACCTAAAGATTTTAGTTTAGAAACTGTTTCTTGAGCATCTGCTTTAATTTCATCGGCAATGGTTAAATAGCCTGCAAACTTTCTTTCGTATGCTATGGCAATTGTGGTATAAACTACAGAAGACGGATCAACATCATACGAAATATTAAATTTATCAAGAAGTTTGAAGTTTCCAACATGAAGCTCTTTTCCGTTTATTTCAGCCTTTAAACCGTGGCCTGAGATTTCTTCTACATTATTCAATTCAATTGATGAATCAATTGTTCCAACATGATTATGAATTGCGGTTGCTACGGGATGCGTACTTTTTCCTTCTAATGCATTAACAAATTTCAGAATTTCCTCTTTATTAAAATCAGGTTTTATAATCACTTCTTGGACTTTAAAAACACCTTCGGTCATTGTTCCGGTTTTGTCCATAACCACATTCTGAATGGTCGAAATACTGTCCAGAAAATTACTTCCTTTAAACAAGATTCCGTTTTTACTGGCAGCACCTATTCCTCCAAAATACCCCAGCGGAATACTAATAACCAAAGCACACGGACAAGAAATTACCAAGAAAACCAAAGCTCTGTACAACCAGTCGCTAAAAACATAATTATCAACAAAAAGCATTGGCAGTAAACAAATTCCAATAGCAAGATATACTACAATTGGCGTGTAGATTTTAGCAAATTTGCGGATAAAAAGCTCTGCAGGTGCTTTTTTAGTGGTCGCATTTTGTACCAGCTCTAAAATTTTAGACAACTTACTATCGTTGTAAGCGGTTGTTACTTTTACCTGTGCAATTGTATTTCCGTTTATCATTCCGGCCAGAACCGTATCTCCTTTCTTTTTAGTATCAGGTTTGCTTTCTCCAGTTAAGGCAGCGGTATTAAACGAAGCCGAATCTGAAAGCAATTCGCCGTCTAAACCAAGTTTTTCTCCTGCTTTAAGCTGAATAATAGCTCCAATCTGAACGTCTTTTGCCTTAACTTTTGTAACAATATTATTTTCTATAATATTAACCTCATCCGGACGCTGGTCCAGTAAACTTTTAATATTCGATTTTGCTTTACTAACCGCCATTCCCTGAAAGGTTTCACCTATCGTATAAAACAGCATAACGGCAACACCTTCAGGATATTCGCCAATTGCAAATGCTCCTATTGTGGCAATACACATTAGGAAAAACTCTGAAAAAACATCGCCTTTTACAATGCTCTCATAAGCTTCTTTCAAAACCGGAAGCCCAACCGGAATATACGCAATAACATACCAGCCGATTCTAATGTATCCCGTAAACCAATCCTGCGGAAAATAATTATCTAAACCAATTCCGATTAGTAATAAAATGAAAGATATAATAGAAGGCAGGAACATTTTAAACAAGCTTCCCTCTGCACCATGTTCATGATCGTGATCATGTCCGTCATTATCTGAATGTACAGGTTCGTCATGTGAACAACAGCAGGAAGGTTTGGCTTTAGTTTTTGTATTTTTTATTTCTTTATCTTGATGTATCATGAGAAAGTTTCATGTTTAAAGTTTCAGATTCTGGAAACTTATTTTAATAATGCTCTAAATTTAATCAATTTGCAGCAAATGGTATAAGCAAAGTTTGTTTTTAATCTCGCTTATTTTACCGCTAAGGCACTAAGGTGCTAAGTTTTTTTTGAGAATGAAAATTAAAAATTCTATTTGTCATTTCTAAAAAAACTCAGCACCTCAGCATCTTAAAATATCAGCACCTTAAAAAAATCAATGTTCATGCTCTCCTCCGCCTTTCATTGCCGAAAGCAGGTAAAAAGCACCTTTAGTAACAATTTTTGCCTGAGAGTCAATCTTATCCACGAACTTAATTTCTGTAAAACCTAAATCTGTAGTTCCGGGAACGACTTCAATGGCTTTAAAATGAATTTCTTTTTCGTGAGTTTCTTCTTTTTCCCCTTCTTTATGCTCGTGTTTTTCTTCTGGATGATTTTCTTCTTGTACAAAAACAAAATATTTATCAGCATTTCGAACAACGGCGTCTTTTGGCAATGCCGGAACTGTTGTGTTTGTAATATTAATATTTGCCGAAACATACATTCCCGGGATCAGGCCTTTGGCATCGGCAGGATCGATTTTCGCATGAACAGCAACCGTTTTACTTTCGTTAGAAAATGATTTATTGATGCCGAAAATCTTTCCTTTAATCGATTTGTTAGACTGATTCGTTAATACAAAATCAATTACCTGACCAATAGAAATCGAACCTAAATCTTTCTCATATACATTTAAATCTAAATGCATCTGGCTGTTATCTGTTACTTCAAAAAGCGAAACTCCTGTGTTTGCAAAAGCACCTTTGGCAATATTAATTTTCCCAACAAAACCACTAATAGGCGAAACAATAGGCACAACCGATGTTGTTCCTTTTGTGTTGACATGCAAAGCATCTAATTTGTTTTTTGCTGCCTGCGCACGGGCTCTTTCTGCTGCTAATTTGGCTTTTACTTCCTGAAAAGTCTTTCTTGGATTTACATTTTCATCACTCAGCGTTTTCTGGCGGTTGTACTCTAATTGCAGGTATTCTACATTGGCAGCTGCCGACTGGTAATCTTCCTGCATGCCAATAACTTCAAGATTTTGAATCGTTGCCAAAACTTTCCCTTTGTTAACGAATGTTCCTTCCAATACATAAATATCTTTCACCGTTCCGCCAATTAGAGTCGAAAGCTCAGCTGAATTTTGCGGAGGAACTGTAGTATAACCATTTGCTTTGATCACTTTATTAAGATTGCGGTCTTCTACAATGCCCGTTTCAATTCCGACTGTTTTGTATTGAGATTCGCTTAAAGCCACTTCTGTAGTTTCTTTTTCTTCTTCTTTTGTTTCTTCAGCCTTTTTTTCGTTACAAGCGATTAAGGTAACCGCAAAGATTCCAAAGGTTCCGCAAAGCACGCTAAGTTTAATTTCCTTGCGAACTTTGCGATTTTTCTTTGCGAACTTTGCGGTTAAATCTGCGGTTAAATAACTAGATATATTTTTCATGATTAATTATTTTTGATAGTTGGAAATTGAAGTTCGACAGCACTTTGATTATAACTGTGTGTTGCTTCTGCAAATTGTTTTTTTATATCGATGGCCTGATTTAAAAAACTTATGTACGACCAATAACTCATATCACCGTTGGCATAACTCTTTTGAGCCGTTTCGATAATCTGATTGGCGTATTGCAAACCTTCATTTTTATAATAATTTAGGTTTTTCTGCTGTTTTTGAAAGTTGTTTATCAATTCCTCTTTTTGCAGATTCAGAATAATTTTATTTTTATCTAATGCCAATTGTGACTGCGAAATACTGATTTCTGCCGCTTTCACCTTTGCTGTATTTACCCCTCCAAATAACGGAATCTGTAATCCTGCTGTAAATCCCTGAAACAGCGATTCTGTATTAATAGTCTGTGCAAAATAACCTAAACCTAATTTTGGTGTACGATTCGCTTTAAATGTGCCCGCTTCTTTTTGATAAACCGAAATTTGCTGCTGATAAAAATCGGTCATTAAGCTTTCTGCTTTCGAATCCTTATTTTCTATAAAGGGATATTGCAGTGAAGTCGTTTCATCCGGAACGATGTTTTCATCGGTCTGAATAAAAAACTGAAGTTGTTTTTGGTAAATCGCTAAATCGTAATTTAGTTGTTCTTTCTGCGTTTCGATTTCCTTTACTTTAGCTTTTGCACTTATAACTTCAATATTCCCGCTTTCTCCGGTTTTAAATCGAAGTTCGGCGTTCTTTAGAAATTTTGTGTAAATCTCATTTAATTCTGAGTTTAATTTTTGAATTGAAACTCCATACAAATATTGATAATAAGCCAGAGTCACGGCTTTTTCCAATTCATAAGATGATAATGCTTTTCGTTTTTCGGCGAGTTTAGCGAGTTCTTCCTGTAATTGTCTATTGGCTTTTGTAACATTTCCCAGCGGAAAAAACTGCTGTACCGAAACATTATGATCAAAATCAACGCTGTTAAATTGTCCGCCCTGATACTGCACCTGCAATGGATCCGGCTGAAAAGCAGTTTTCTTTAAAATGTTTTGCCGTTCGATTTCTTTATCAGCAATTTTTAAATCGATGTTGTTTGATTTGGCTAATTCTATTGCTTTTTCTAGACTTATGGTTTGCTGTGCAAATGTTGCTGTATTTGCTAATAGAAATGCACTTAACCACAAAACCTTATTTGCCGATAGCAACTCATTTAACCGCAAAGTTCGCAAAGGATGCGCAGAGTTCGAAAAGGTTATCTTTCTTAAACTGTATAATAAATTTTTCATTTTCTTTAAATTTTTCTTAGCGTTCTTCGCGTAAATCTTTGCGTTCTTTGCGGTTAAACCTACGCTCCAGTAATAAATACAAAATCGGTAAAACAATTAAGGTTAATAGTGTTGCCGAGATTAATCCGCCGATTACTACGGTTGCCAGTGGTTTTTGTACTTCTGCCCCGCCGCTTGTGGATAAAGCCATTGGCAGAAATCCTAACGAAGCTACAGCTGCGGTCATTAAAACAGGACGCAGACGTGTTTTGGTTCCGATAAGGATTCTCTGAAACGGATCTGAAATACCTTCCGTTTTTAATTGGTTGAAATACGAAATCATTACAATTCCGTTTAAAACCGCAATTCCGAATAAGGCAATAAAACCAATTCCTGCCGAAATACTAAACGGCATTCCTCTCAACGAAAGCGCAAAAACACCTCCAATGGCGGATAACGGAATCGCACTAAAAATCAGCAGTGCTTGTTTGACGCTTTTAAAAGTAAAATACAGCAGAACCAAAATAAGTCCCAAAGCAATTGGCAAGGCTACAGAAAGTCTTTTTGAGGCTTCAATCAAATTTTCAAATTGTCCGCCGTACGTCACATAATAACCAGCAGGAAGTTTGAAACTTTTATCCAGTTTTGCCTGAATTTCTTCGACAACACTTTTAATATCTCTCCCGCGCACGTTTAATCCAACCGTAATTCTTCGTTTTCCGTCTTCGCGGATAACCTGCACAGGTCCTTGTTCATATTCAACAGAAGCTACCTGAGAAAGCGGCACCTGCTGTCCACTTGGAAGCGGAATAAACAAATTGCTTACATCAGTAATATCGGCGCGATTGTTTTCATCCATTCTTACCACAACCTCAAATCTTTTACTTTCGTCATAAATTTTTCCGGCACTTTCTCCGGCAAATGAGGAACGAATGATTTGGTTGATATCAGAAATATTTAGACCGTAAAGTGCAATTTTATCATAATCGTATTTAATGGTAATTTGCGGCAGTCCCGTTACTTTATCGGCTTTTAAATCACCAATTCCGTCGATTCCTTTTATTTTCGAAATCAATTCGGTCGCTTTGGCGTCCAGAATTTCCAAATCATCACCAAAAATCTTGATCGCAATGTCAGATCGGCTTCCTGTCATTAACTCGTTAAAACGCATTTGGATGGGCTGAGAAATTTCGATATTCGCTCCTGGAATTACTTCCATTTCCTTTTTCATGGCATTTGCCAGTTCTTCCCAATTATGGTATTTCCCCTTCCATTCTTTTTTGTCTTTTAGAACAATAATTAAATCCCCGCTTTCAATCGGCATTGGATCAGTTGGGATTTCACCGCTTCCAATTTTGGTTACGATGGTTTTAATTTCTGGGAATTTGGCTTTTAGAATCTGTTCGTATTTAGTCGTCGTTTCAACCATCTGTGTAAGCGAACTTCCCGTCATAATGGTGGCATTGATAGCCAAATCGCCTTCTTCGATTGTTGGGATAAATTCACCTCCCATATTTTGGAAAACAATAAAAGCAAAAGCAAATAACCCGACAGCAACAGAAAGCACGACTTTTTTAAACGCTAAAGCTTTTTTCAACAAAGGCATATAACGACTTTCTAACCATGCAATCATACGGTCGCTGAAATTTTCTTTGTGTTCTGTTTTTTTCGAAAGAAACAAAGCACTCATCATTGGGATATAAGTAAGCGAAAGAATAAATGCTCCAATAATGGCAAAACCAACTGTCATAGCCATTGGCTTGAACATTTTTCCTTCGGTTCCAATTAAAGCCAGAATTGGCAGATAAACAATCAAAATGATAATTTCTCCAAAAGCAGCACTGTTTCTTATTTTTGAAGCCGAATTATAGACTTCTTCGTCCATTTCTTCCTGCGTTAATTCTTTTTTGTTTTTGAATTTCTGCAGATGATGCATTGTGGCCTCAACAATAATCACGGCGCCGTCGACTATAATTCCAAAATCTATCGCACCAAGACTCATTAGGTTTCCGCTTACGCCAAAGGCATTCATTAAAATAACTGCAAACAGCATTGCTAACGGAATTACGGAAGCAACAATTAATCCGGCACGAAGGTTTCCTAAAAACAAAATCAGAACGAAAATCACGATCAAAGCGCCTTCTAATAAATTCTTGGCAACGGTTTTAATAGAATTATCAACCAGCTTTCCTCTATCAATAAAGGCTTCGGCAACTACTCCTTCAGGAAGGCTTTTGTTTATTTGTTCCATTTTTTCGTGAACACGATTTACAACGGCGCTGGAGTTTTCTCCTTTGAGCATTAAAACCATACCAGACACGATTTCTCCTTTTCCGTCTTTGGTTGATGCTCCATAACGCAATGCCACACCTTCGCGTACCTGCGCTACATTGCGTACCAAAACCGGAGAACCGTTTCGGTTTTTTACTACTACATTTTCAAGGTCTTTTACACCTTTTGCCATTCCAACACCGCGAATAAAATAGGTATATTGATCTTTTTCGATATAAGCGCCGCCAGTATTTTGATTGTTTTTTTCTAAAGCATCAAAAATTTCGGTAATGGTAACGCCAAGACTATTCAGCATATTTGGGTTCACGGCGATTTCAAATTGTTTGAGTTTTCCGCCCCATGTACTTACATCTGCAACTCCTTTAATTCCCTGCAATTGCGGAATAATGATCCAATCCTGAATTGTTCTTAGTTCTACAGCACTGTATTTGTTTTCATACCCTTTTTTGGCATAAACATCATATTGGTAAATTTCTCCCAATCCTGTAGAAATTGGTGCTAATTCTGGAGAGTTTACATAATCCGGAATGTTTTCTTCTGCTTGTTTTAAGCGCTGGAATATTTGTTCGCGGGCCCAGTAAATATCAACATCGTCTTCAAAAACAACGGTTACAACCGATAATCCGAAACGGGAAATACTGCGGAGTTCTATTACATCTTGAACTGTCTTTACAGCTCTTTCTAATGGATACGTAATTAATTGCTCTACTTCCTGACTTGCCAGTGTTGGCGCTGTGGTAATAATTTGAACCTGATTGTTGGTTACATCCGGCAGGGCATCGAGCGGTAATTTTTTGAGCGAATAGCTTCCCCAGGCAATAAGCACAAGGGTAAATAATAGTATTACGAATTTGTTTCGTATACTAAACTGAATGATTTTATCTAACATTTGAATATATAATGACGTGAGAAATTAGACAAATTAAATTGTCTGTAAACGTGTGGAAAGTCCACAACTCTCTCGCCCGTTTCCGATCTTTACCGGACAGGCATAATCATTATGCTATTTGAGGGGGCTGCCAAATACTTCCGTAGAAATTGGAAATAAAAACAGAACTGTAACTTGGTAAAACTATTGAAATTTGATTGTAAGTTTTAGGAAACTCAAAACTTACAGCAGAATGGTAACTTAAAACCTGTGCACCGCAACAGTTACAGGCACAAAACGGAGAACATAAATCATTGTCTTTATCATGGGAGTGATTGTCTTCTGAAGCAAACTGCGCCGTTTTATGCATAGCACTATTTACTTCCATATCTGCACAAGGCATATTTGAAAGTGCCATCAAATAAATTGACAATAAAATAGTGATCCATTTCATAACTGTAAAAATAATACATTATTCTTTTGCTTTCAAAAAAATATATAAAACACTGATTTTAAATCATTTTTATTAAAAATAATTCTTAACAAAGATTTTTTTAGTTAACTTTAACATTAATTAACACATAATTCCCTCTTAATACAATCATTTTATACTCCAGTAAAACAAAAAGACAAGCCGAAATTCCGCATTAGAATACATTAGTCCACATTTATTTCAAGCAGTTTTATTTTAATCAATTAATACTCTAATCAATGAAATGTAAAAAACTAATATCAGCCCTTTTTTTATTATCTAGTATTTCATTTTTCGGTCAGGTTTATACTGAAAAAATCGTAGGACAAAAAAACCAAGAGTTAAAAGACAGTCTTAAAGTTGCCGATTATCCTTATGCACTTCCTATCTGGGGTGAAAAAGTAGCTCAGAAAGGATACAAACTTCCTTATTCTGCCGGGCTTTCCCTAAACTATTTCTGGCAGGATTCTGAAATTATCATTAGTAATCTGCAAGTGGGCTTTAATAATGGCCCAATGTATAATTTAGACGAAATTGTACGCTTTGATAAATCTTCTGTCGAAGCGGGAGCACTAACTATTCGTCCGGATATTTGGCTGCTGCCTTTTTTAAACATCTATGGTATTTTTGGAAAATCAAATCCTTCAACAAAAATCAATGCAGGGATTTATATTCCTGATGCTGATAATAATTGGACTGAAATTGCCAATTTTAGTACAAAAGCAAGTTTCAGCGCTACGACATTTGGTTTTGGGATGACACCAACCATAGGAATTGGGGGCGGGTGGCTCGCACTTGATATGAATATGGCCTGGACAGATGTAAGTGCTTTAGATAAACCTGCTTTTTCGTATGTATTTGGTCCTCGTTTAGGAAAAACATTTAAACTTCCTAAAGCAGACCAAAATATAGCGGTTTGGGTGGGCGGTTTCAGGGTTCATATTTCCGGAAATACAAATGGAAATATTAATTTATCTGATATAATTGATTTATCTACAGCGCAGGCAAAAGTTGACAATGGATTAGATAAAGTTTCTGAAAATCAGCAAAAAGTCGACACCTGGTGGAGCGGACTAACACCTGCTGAACAAAAAAATCCTGCTAACGTGGCTAAACATAATACGGCAAATCGTGCATTGGAAAGTGCCGGAAATTTTCTATCCACTTTAGATGGGGCTTTGAGCACTGCTGATTCGTCATCGATTCAATATTCGCTTCAAAAAAGACCAAAAGATATGTGGAATTTTATTGTAGGTACTCAATACCAACTCAATAAACATATCATGTTTAGGGTCGAGGCTGGTTTTCTGGGAACTCGAACACAAGCTTTAGGAGGAATACAATATCGTTTTGGATTATAAATCCTGTTTATGAAAAAAAGTCTAATATTACTTATCGCGGTATTTTCGATACATCAGGCGAAGTCGCAGGTTTTGATCTCTTTGATTTTTGGTGATAAACTAAATTCTCCTTTTTTGGAATTTGGTCTGGAAGGCGGTCTCAATCTTTCTGATATTTCTGATTTGGAAAGTTCTGGTATGAACCCGGGTTTTAATCTTGGTTTTTATTTTGATATTCGTTCCAAACAAAATCCGGCATGGATGATAAATACAGGTGTAATTGTAAAATCGCCAATGGGTGCGCGCCATATTCCGGTTTATTCTTTAGATGATGTTAACCTGGATAACGCTTTTGCAGGTGGAACTGTTAACAGAGAAATTCGGTATTTTAATGTGCCTATTTTAATTAAATATCAATTTAAAAATAGAATTTACCTTAAAGCAGGACCTCAACTGGGGCTTTTGGCTTCGGCTTTTGATGAGTTTAAAAATGAAGTCAACAAAAATGATGTTGTTTACAAGAAAAAAATTAGAGATGAAATCAGGGTTATTGATGCCGGAATTGCCTTTGGAACGGGGTATCACATGAATGTAGGCAACGGATTAAATGTTACCATTCAATATTATTACGGATTGGTTCCGGTTATGAAAGGCGACGGCCCAAATGTTTACAACAGGTCTTTGTACTTAACAGCAGGAATACCAATTGGTAAAGGAAAAGCAGCGCAGAGACGTGCTGAACAAGACGCAGAATTATATAAAGTTATTCCTCCTGAAGATGAAAGGCCGAAACCTGAAAAGTAAATTTTAGGTATTAATTGAATTGAGCAGTTCTAATATTTCCTTGTTGTTTAAAACATAATCCGGCTTTGTAAATAAAATAGCATTATTAGGCATGAAAGGCATATCTGCAGAAAGCGGATTCTGCACTACAATTTTACCGCCTGCTGCCTGAATGGCTTTTAAACCTTCTGTTCCGTCTGTGTTTGATCCTGATAATAGAATTCCAACCAGAGAATCTCCATATATTTCTGCTGCTGATTCGAAAGAAACATCTATACTGGGACGACTGTAATTTATTTTCTCTGAAATATCAAGTGCCATTGTATCATCTTTTTCAAATAATAAATGATAGTTTGATGGGGCTACATAGACAAAACCTGGTTTAAGATTGGTTTTGTCTTCAATTGCTTTTACCGGAACGCTCGATTTTAAAGTAATGAGTTCTTCTAAAGTCTGGTCGTCGGTACTTTTGCGGTGCAGTACTATGACAACGGCAAAATTATGTAATCTTTTTAATTCTGGTAAAATCTGCATTAAGGCATTTAAGCTCCCTGCTGACCCTCCTATTATAGTTAACCGGCAGTTAGATATTATTTTATTTTCCTCCATATTTTCTCTTTTTCAAACTGTTTGTATTTGCCTGGAGAAATAGAATATTTTATGGTTTCTTTTGTGCCTAAGGCGAGAAACCCTAAAACAGCTAAACTTTCATCAAATAAATTAATGACTCTTTTTTGAAGGTCATTATCAAAATAAATTAAAACATTACGGCACAAGATCATATCAAACTCATTAAATGATGTGTCTGAAACTAAATTGTGCTGCGAATACACCATTTTTTGCGACAGTTCTTCGTTAAATTTGGCTATGCCGTAATTAGCAGTATAATAACTCGAAAAATCTTCCTGCCCGCCTGCATCACGATAGTTTTGCGAATACTCTTTCATCATTCTGAGCGGAAAAATTCCTTTTTTTGCTGTATCCAGAACGGTTGCATTAATGTCTGTTGCATAAATTAAGGATTTATGCAGCAAACCTGCTTCTTTGAGCATAATTGCCATAGAATATACTTCTTCTCCGGTTGAACAGCCGGCATGCCATAATCTGATGAATGGTTTTGTACCCAAAAGCGGTAAAATTTCTTTTCTGAGTATGCTGTAAAATGCCGGATCGCGAAACATCTCGGTAACATTAACCGTAATTTCGTCGACCATTCTTTTGTAATATTCAGGGTCTGTACGGACTTTTGATAAAAATTCATGAAAATGAGTAAATCCATCTAATTGATATACTCTGTAAACACGCCTTTTCAGCGATGCTCTTGAATAACTGCTAAAATCAAAACCATAATACTCATAAACCTCATTGATAAGCGTTTCCAGTTCAATATCCTCAATCATAATTCATCAAATTTTGCTTAGTATAAGCAGTAATTTATCAACATCAACTGGTTTAGAGATGTAATCATCGGCTCCAGCCTCTAAACATTTTTCCTTATCGCCTGTCATAGCCTGGGCTGTAACTGCAACAACAAATATCGATTTTCTTGACGGAATTGCTTTTATTAACGGAATTGCCTCGTAACCGTCCATTTCGGGCATCATCATATCCAGTAAAACGGCGTCGATCTCTTCATCAGATTTAAGCAGTTTTAAAGCTTCTTCGGCACTTGTGCAAGACAAACAATCGTATGATTTGACGCGCAAAGTATGCGTTAATGCGAATATATTTCTGGAATCGTCATCTACAATTAAAAGTCGTTTATTACTCATCTACTATTATTTTTTTAAACCTGACAGGTTTTAAAATCCTGTCAGGTTTCAATTGAATCAATTCATTTTAAACCCTGTCATACAGCCAAACTCTCAATAATGATAAAAGCTGATCTACGTCTACCGGTTTTGTAATATAATCTGAAGCGCCGGCTTTTATACATTTTTCTCTGTCTCCTGTCATTGCTTTTGCTGTAACGGCAATTACCGGAAGATTTAAGAACTTAGGATTAGCGCGTATTTTTTCGGCTGTTTCATAACCGTCCATGTGCGGCATCATCATATCTAATAAAACAACATCGGTATCTGGGTTTTCGCTTAAAACCTTTATTGCATCATTTCCGTCAAATGCCGTAATAATGGTCATTTTGAAAACTTCTAATGCTTTTGTAAGCGAATAAATATTGCGCACATCATCGTCTACAATCAGTACTTTTTTATCGTGCAGGATATTGTTAAGTAAATTTAGCTTTTTATGTCCGTCTTTTTTGTCTGCTCCTTCTTTTTTATCTTCTACTAAATGCAGGAACAATGAAACTTCATCGAGCATTCTTTGATAAGAATGTGCTGTTTTTACAATAATAGAATCAGCATATTTTTTAATTTTTACTTCTTCTTTTAATGACAGACTTTTTCCTGTAAATACAATAACGGGAAGTTTCTCTAAGCCTGGATTTTTCTTCACGCCGTCCAGAATTTGATACGCTTGTTTATCCGGAATTCCCATATCCAGAATTACGCAGTCTACTTCGGTTTTGCCCAAGGCCTGAATTCCATCGGAAACTTCGCTTTTTATTTCTGAATTAATGTTATAAGTCTCTAAGAAATAAGCCAGTGCTTTGGCATGTTTTGGATTGTCTTCGATAATTAGAACCTTTTGGGCTTCTTTATTAATAATATGTTCTATACGTAAAAACACATCTGGAATTTTATCGAATGCTACCGGTTTGTCTAAGAAATCTACTGCTCCTTTTAATAAACTTTCCTGTTTTAGTTTATGTGATGACATAATGTGAACCGGAATATGTTTGGTTTCTGCATGATTTTTAAGTTCTTCCAGAACCTCCCAGCCGCTTTTTACCGGAAGTTCAATATCAAGTAAAACTCCAACCGGTTTATACAATAAAGTAAAGTTTAAGGCATAATCACCACGTACGGCTACAATTCCTTTATATCCTTTTTGACGTGTAAATGCCAATAGTGATTTTGCAAAATTAATATCGTCTTCAATAATCAAAATTACTTTATCGCCTAGTTTTACAGACTCTCTGTCATCGTCAATTTCATCAGGAATCACAGGACTTATGTATTTTTTTGATACAATTGGCTCTGTTTCTGATTCGATTTCTGTAAAATCTGTCGGCGGTATTTTTTCTACATTTACTTTATGAATAGCCGAACCATAAACAGGAAGACATAATGTAAATGAGCTTCCTTCGTTTACTTTACTATGCAGGACGATTTCGCCTTTAAGCAATTTAGCCAGCTCCCTGCTTATTGATAATCCTAAACCAGTACCGCCGTATTTGCGTTTTGTAGAACCGTCTGCCTGTTGAAATGCTTCAAAAACCAATGGCTGTTTTTCGATCGGAATTCCAATTCCGGTATCTTTTACAATAAAACAAATAATTTTATCGTCGTCTGTATCTATTTTTATTTCTAAGCTTACTTTTCCTTTTTCGGTAAATTTGATGGCGTTTGAAATCAGGTTTTTTAGAATTTGTTCTAAACGCATTTTGTCTGTTTTAATAACAAGCGGTGCATCTTTAGAAATAATTTCAAACTCAATTCCTTTTTCTTTGGCTACAAGATTAAATAAATTCCAAAGTGTATCTGTGATTTCTTTGGTCGAAACATCAAGGAATTCAAGCTCCATTTTTCCAGCCTCGATTTTAGATAAATCCAGAATCTCATCAATTAAACCTAATAAACTGTTTCCTGAACTCTGAATTACTTTAGCAAATTCGATTTCTTCATTGTTCATACTTTGATTATTATTTTCAGATAATAATCGGCTTAGGAGTAAAATTGAGTTAAGAGGCGTTCTTAATTCATGCGACATATTGGCCAAAAACTCAGATTTGTAACGTGTCGTTAATTCCAGAGCTTCTGATTTCTTTTGGATTTCATTGTTTTTTTCTTCCAGTAAAACACTTCTTTCCGAAAGCTCTTCGTTAGTCTGCTCCAGTTCTTCCTGCTGTACACGTAATTCTTCTTCAGAAGCCTGCAGTTTTTCAGTCTGTGCTTCTAATTCTGCGTTAATTGCTTCAAGTTCGCTGTGCTGTACCTGAAGTTCTTCTGACTGTGATTTGGTTTCTTCTAATAATTCAAGAACTCGTTTTCTGTTTTGAGTAGAACGAATTGCGATTCCAATATTGTTTCCAACTGATTTTAAAAACTCTAAATGAAGTTCTGAAAAACCATAAATACTGGCCAGTTCAACTGCACCTTCAATTTTATTATCTATTAAAGGAAGTGCCACAATATGTGTTGGTTTAATTTGTCCCAAAGCATAATTAATCTGAATATCATCCGGTGATAAGGTTTTTAGTTCCAGAATTTTTCCAGAAGTAATAGCCTGACCAATTAAGCCTTCGCCTTTTTGAATTCTTTCACGATTTTTACTCGGTATATAGCTGTAACCTCCTGAAGATATCAATTCGTTATCTTCTAAAACATACAAAACACCTGCACTGCTGTTGGTATACTGGCATAAAAACTCAATAACATCTTTAGAAAGTTTTTGCAGCGTTTTTTCTCCCAGCATTACATTGTTTAATTCTGCTACTCCGGTTTGAAGCCATTCTTTTTGAGACAATAAATCGAAAGAGTTTTTAAGAGAAACTCCCATATAATTTAACGACTCGCCTACACTTCCAAGTGCATCGGCTTTTGTGTCGTCTACACGAATGTCATAATTTCCTTTTGAAATATTACTGGCGATTGTACTGATTGCTTCAATCCTCTGAGCAGTTTCTATATCTTTTTTCTCCAGTTCTCTCTGCAGTAACGAACGTTCGTTGTAATCTTTTAAAATACGAAATAAGAATACTATCGAAATAATAAAAGCGATGAAAAAAGCCACTACTATTAAAATCAAACTATACGTCCCATAACGCTCAGAATTGGCATTGCGTTCTTCTAAAAGTCTTTGTTCTGTATTTTCAACTTTTTTAATAATCGCCTTGATTTCATTCATCATGTTTCGTCCTTCGTTTAAGTCAAAGATTAATGTTTCTTTGCTTAAACGCTTTTTAACAATCTGATTGTTTAGATATTTAAAGAAACCTGAACGTTTAGAACGCAGTTGTTCTAACAGTTTTTGCTGCGAGATATTATCAGATGTAAGTTCATCCAGCTTTTCAAAATAAGCATTTGATTTGGCTTCAGAATCGTTAAAACGATCTACAAACTGTTCATCACCCGTAAGAAGATATCCTCTCATACTGGTTTGTGCCTCTGTAATAATAGACGATCCTTCATTTAAGTTATAAATTACGTCCTGAGTATGATTGACCCAAAAATTGCTGTTTAATAAGCTTTTAATGCTAATAAATGAAGCTACAGAGCTAATAGTAAGTACAAACAGCGAAACCAATGAACTTATAAGCAGATTTCTTTTAAAGTTACCATTCATATATTCTAAATTATTTTATTTTTCGTATTTTAAAGGAAGAATAATTATAAAGCTCGCGCCTTTGCCTACTTCACTCCTTGCGGTTATTAATCCGTTGTGTTTTTCGATGATTTTTTTTGCAATTGCAAGTCCAATTCCGGTACCTTCATAGGTCTGACGGTCGTTTAAGCTTTGAAAAATGATAAAAATTCTGTCGAGATAAATTTCATCAAAGCCTATTCCGTTGTCTTTTACAATAATCCTGCAGTATTTCCCTTCCGGAGAAGTCGGGCTGTCAAACGATTTGTCGACAATTAATTCTGAAGTTATTTCGATTAATGGAGGTTCATTTGCTCCGGAGAATTTGAGTGCATTTCCTATAAGATTTTGAAATACTTGTCTAAGCTGACTTGGAATACTATCTATTGTAGGAAGTTCGGTTGTTTTTACAATTGCATTTTTTCTTTCAATTAAATAATCAAAATCAGAAAGAACTTCCTGCAAGACGATATTTAAATCTGTAACTTCAGGTTTTACCTGTGCAGATAAACGAGAATAAGCCAGAAGGTCTGTAATTAAAGTCTGCATTCTTTCTGCTGATTTTATCGTTCGGTCGACATAATCAATACCCTTATCATCTTCTTTGAGATAAAGTTCTTTAATTATTTTAATAAAAATCTGGATTTTCCGTATAGGTTCGTTTAAGTCGTGCGAAACCACCCAGGCAAACTGCTGCAATTCGTGGTTTTTCATCTCTAATTCTTCGTTTTTTAAAACCAGTTCTTTGGTTCTTTCGGCGATTTTGATTTCGAGATTGTCTTGCGCCTCTTTTCTAATTTTGATTTCTTTAGAAAGAAGTTCTTTGGTAAGTTTTAATTCGTTCTGCTGTTCGTAAATTTTAAGGAAAGTCTTTACTTTAAGCATCAGCAAATCAGTATCAACCGGTTTCGTAATATATTCTACAGCTCCGGTTTCATATCCTTTAAAAATGTATTTCTTTTCAATATTTAAAGCTGAAAGAAAAATTACAGGAATATCTTTTGTTCGTTTATTTCCTGAGAGAATTTTAACTACTTCAAAGCCGTCAAGTCCCGGCATTTGTACGTCCATAATAATAAGACAGTAGTTTGTTTTTAATATTTTTTTCAGCGCTTCTTCTCCAGATTCAGCAGTATCTACGTCAATGTCGTGCAATTCTAATGTTTTCTTTAAGGCAATAATATTTGCCTTGATATCATCTACAATTAATACCATGCCGTTATGGGGAATAAAGCGTTTATGAATTAAAAAATAATTTACTACTCATCATTTTGAACATCTGATCCTATTCAAAAAGCAGTCAAAACTTTCAAATGTATAAATTTAAAGAACAAAGCACTTTTATTCAAAATCAAATTCGTTACATAATTCCCATGTCTTAAATTAACTTCAACTTAATCAGTGATTCAGGCATTCATACAAATCCAAAAAATTAACTACAGCTTTAAAAAAATAATCCTTTTCTTTCTTTTTTTGCTCAATTTTCATCTTTTTGAGGCAAAATTATATTTCTTACAGTCTGTATTTTCATACAAGACACACTAATTTTAAGCTAGAAGAATATCATAAAATTAGAATATCATGAAAAAACCTAAGACATTTCCGGAACAGAAACAAGAACTTCCGGGAAACGAACATAAAATGAATCCGGAACCAGAAATTATCAGAGAAAATTATACCGGAAGCGGTAAACTTTTAGGTAAAACTGCTTTTATTACTGGCGGAGACAGCGGTATTGGCCGAAGTGCAGCCGTGCATTTTGCCCGTGAAGGCGCAAACATTGCAATTGTGTATCTAAAAGAAGATAAAGACGCAAAGCTGACCAAAGAAATGATTGAAAAAGAAGGACAGCAGTGCCTGCTTATAAGCGGCGATCTTAAAGATGAAAAATTCTGTAAAGAGGCTGTCAAAAAATGTGTTTCGACCTTTAAAACCATAGATGTTCTGGTGAATAATGCGGCTATACAATTTCCGCAGAATGAATTAGAAAAAATTACCGCCGCACAACTGCATAAAACCTTTGAAACCAATATTTATCCGTATTTCTATATTACCAAAGCCGCACTTCCGCATTTAAAAGAAGGTGATACAATTATCAATACCAGTTCTGTTACAGCTTATCGCGGCAGTGAGCACTTAGCAGATTATGCCAGTACAAAAGGCGCAATTGTTAGTTTTACAAGATCACTTTCGTCTATGCTGGCAAAAAGAAAAATCAGAGTCAATGGTATTGCGCCAGGACCAATATGGACACCGTTAATCGTGGCAACTTTCGATAAGGTTTCTGATTTTGGAAAAGACAATCCGATGGAAAGAGCCGGACAACCGTCTGAAGTTGGACCTGCTTATGTTTTTCTGGCCTGCGAAGACAGCAGTTATATCACCGGACAGTTTATTCATATTAACGGTGGTGAATTAGTTGGGGGCTAGATTTTTTTGCCCGCAGATTTAGCGGATTGAACAGGTTAACACAGTGTTTTTATGAGCGAATGACCGCAGAAAAAAACTCAAAGTCTTAGAATCTCAGTATCTCAGTATCTTAGAATCTTAATAACCTTAGAACCTCAAAAATATGAATTTTATAGACGTCATAGGTCTTTTTGCCGGAGGCTGTATTACAATATCAACAATTCCACAGATTGTTAAAGTCTGGAAAACTAAGAAAGTCAAGGATATTTCCCTTAAAACTTTCAGCATTCTGACTTTCGGTATTCTTGTCTGGATTATTTACGGAATTCTCAAAGAAGATCTTCCCATAATAATTACCAACAGTGTTTCCTTATGCCTTAATCTCACTATGATTTATTTTATTATTACTTATAAGAAAGAGTAGTTTTTTTTTTAAGATTCTAAGGTGCTAAGGTTGTGAGTTTTTTCGGGATGTTTATAATCTCGCAAAGACGCAGACACGCAAAGTTTTGCTCCTTTAAAACTTATTTTAAGATTTGAAGAATATAATTTTAGTCTGTGGTTTTTCAAGAAATAAAAAACCAGTGAAAACCCGCTTAGCCTGTAAAATCAGAGAGCCAAAAATCTTAGTACCTTAGAACCTTAGCATCTCAGAACCTTAGAAAAGCATCTTAAATAAAAAAAACAGCTCTTTAGGAAAGCTGTTTTTTTCGTAATAGTAGTTAATATATATAATGCTTCTTAGCTAGCTAATTTTTGGTTGTATGGCTTAAATGAAAAATGATATTTTGTTCTAAAAAGTTTTGCAGCTGCAACCATTTCAGAGAAATTCATGGTCGAAATTCGTTTGATTTCGTTAATCTGTCTTTTTGCAATATTTACAACAGGATCAAATGTTTTTAAATAATTGAAACTGTGCTGCTCTACTTCCATTTCTATAATATTTTTTAAAATGCTTTTTTTAAGAAGCGTTCCCACAATACCTTTTTGCGGAACAGTTTTGTATTCCTGAATTTTATCTGAGATTTTTGGATTCTCTTTTCCCACATAAATATAATTTCCAGAATCGTTGGTAAAACGCTGTTTTACCTGAGAAACAAGATCAGAATCTCTGTTAGTAAGCGTTGGCATGCCTAACAATGTAAACTGAATACGTTTATAACTTTCAAAATACAATACACTGTTTATTACAGAAGAATTACTTAAAACAGCCGATTGATTTTTACTCAATACTTTCTTTTCACCATTTGCTCCAAAACTGTGGCTTACAGTTCCATTTTCACAGTAAACAAAAAAGACCGGCGCCGTTTTCATAGATTCAATACTTAAACTTACTTCCTGATGAAATTCAAGATCAAAATGCATAAACAAAACCTTATCATCAAAACGGGTTCCTTTTATAGAACCTTTTGTCCATTTTGAATTAATTTCTAAATTATATTCATTGTTTTTTGCAGTAAGTTTTCCGCAGAAACTGTCCTTCAAATCGTTAAAAACGGTATCAAATTCTCCAGTATTTAAGTAAAGTTTTCTCATTTTTTTATTTTGCTTTAGAGAATCGTTTCAATACTTATCTGTATAAAAACAATTCGTATTTTCATATCTCATTTTGTATAAGTCAAATTTCGTGTTAATTGTAAGTCAAATCCTTATACAATTTCAATCAGAAATTTCATAATTTTTACACAGAGGTTCTGAGATTCTAAAAACTCAGAACTAAGATTAAAAACCAAAAAACTTAGTGCCTTAGCAACTCAGCAGCTTAGACCTTAAAATGAAAAAACAGCTGCCCCAGATAAATCTGGAACAACTGCTCCTCAGCAAAATAAAAATACTTATCTATTTTATTTTATGTAAGTTCATTGATATCCGAATTTTTCGAATAGTTCTTTTTTGGGATATCTTTAAAAAATTCAGCTTCTTCTAAATCAGCGGTTGGGCCGTATCCTAATAAATGAGTTCCTCGCTGCTGGTCTTTGGTTTCAATAACATATAAGATCGACATATCATCTGGGTCGCTCATTCCTTCATAACGATGGTGTGCTACAATGTAAATTTCGTCTGGCTGATAAGCATATTTTGTATCAGAATCAATCAGGCATCCATTTTCAAATAAATAATTTTTAGTATAGCCCTCATCTTGATATTTCTGTATATAGTCGGTTTCGTGTTTTTGCTCTCGTTTCATGGTTTTCAGATTTCAGATTAGCAATAATCTTATTTAATTCAAAGTTCTTCAATAAAACCAATGAAAATTAACTCAATAGATTTTAATGTTGCCTCATTCAAAAAAGCAAAAGAGTATCGAAATTAATTTTTATTAATTTTAAATTTCATTATGATATATAGTAAAAAGTACTATATTTATTACATAAATTTCATTGTTTCAATCAGAACAAAAACAAATTTTTAATGACTAATAAAAATTACGATTTCCTTGCAAAAGGAGGCGAAATGGGTGCGTTAACTCGTGCCAAAGACTGGAGTAATACTTCTGTTGGTGCCATAGAAACCTGGCCGCAGAGTCTTTGTACTACTTTAGGAATTCTGTTAAACTCAAAGTTCCCGATGTTTTTATTTTGGGGACCAGAACATATTTGCTTTTATAATGATGCTTACCGCCCAAGTCTGGGCAACGACGGGAAACATCCGCATATACTGGGACAAAAAGGTGCCGAATACTGGCCGGAAATATGGCATTTTATAGGCCCGCTTATTAATCAGGTTTTAACCGAAGGCGAAGCTACCTGGCATGAAGATCTGTATCTGCCTATCTACAGAAACGGAAAAATGGAAGATGTTTACTGGACTTTTAGTTATAGTCCCGTAAAAAGTGAAGGTGGAAATATTGCCGGAGTTCTGGTGATTTGCAACGAAACTACCGATAAAGTAAACATTCGCAAAAACCTTGAAGAAAGCAATAAACGCTACAAGGAAAATCTTATGCAGGCGCCAAATGCGATGTGTATTTTTAAAGGAAGCAGTTTTATTGTAGAAATAGCAAACGAACCCATGCTCGAAATATGGGAACGAGAAGAACATGAAGTCCTCAACAAACCTATTTTTAAATCGCTTCCTGAAGCCGCAGGCCGAGGTTTAGAAGATATTCTAATGCAGGTTTACCTTACAGGCGAAAGATTTACTGCCAATGAACTTCCGGTAAAACTAACCCGAAACGGCAAAGTTGTCGATACTTTTATCAATGTCGTTTATGAAGCTTTGAAAGAACCAGACGGTACTATTTATGGAATTGTAGCCAGCGCAAACGACGTTACACTGCAAGTAATGGCACGAAATGCTATCGAAGAAAGTGAAAAACGTTTTAAGAACATCGTAAAACAGGTGCCGCTTGGAATTGCCATTCTAAAAGGAGCTGATCTGGTAGTGGAAATGGTTAATGAAACATACTTGCAAATAGTTGATAAGACCGAAGAACAAACGCTTCATAAATCAATTTTTGACTCTGTGCCCGAAGCTCAGGAAACCGTTCATCCCCTGCTCTCTCAGGTTTACGAAGACGGAATCCCTTATTTTACAAATGAGTTATTGGTTACTTTAAACCGTTATGGAAAGCAGGAAGACTGTTATTTCAATTTGGTTTTTCATCCTTTGCGAGAAGAAAACAACGAAGTGACCGGCGTAATTGTAGTGGGTTACGAAGTGACTGATTCTGTTAAGGCAAGGTATTTTTTGAGCGAAAGCGAAAAAGCATTCCGAAATCTGGTTATGCAGTCGCCAATTGCCATGACTATTTTTAAAGGCCACGATTATATCATCGAACTTGCCAATACGGCAATGCTTGATGAGATTTGGCAGAAGAAGCCCAGCGAAGTTATTGGCAAACCCGCCCTGGAGGTATTTCCGGAGCTTTTAAATCAAAAGTTTCCTGAATTACTAGATGAAGTACTGTACAATGGTAAAACAATTCGGGAAAGCGAAGCTATTGCATACGTCAATATAAAAGGCAAATTAAAAAAGTATTATCTCGATTATCAATATACCCCTCTTTTTGAAAAAAACGGCGAAATATCGTCGATTATGATTACTGTAAATGATGTTACAGAAAAAGTCGAAGCCCGAAAAAAAGTTGAAGATGCCGAGGAAAGGGCCCGATTAGCATCAGAAATTGCCGAAATTGTAACATGGGATTTAAATGTTAATACGCAGCAATTAATTTATTCTGATAACCTGCCGGAGCTTTTTGGTTTAAAAAAGAATATAAAAATTTCACGTCAGCAGATTCTCGACCGATTTTATATTGCAGATCTGCCTATATTAGAAAAAGCCTATCAAAAGGCTTTAAAAACTAATATTTACAAATATGAAGCCCGCGTTCTTAAACCAGACAATACCACCTGCTGGATACGCGTACATGGTAAAATATTTTTTGATGAATTACAAAATCCTGTCAAAATGCTGGGAACTGTTATGGATGTAACAGACGAAAAAAACAGACATGAGATTTTAATGAAAAGTGAGGAAAAATTCAGGGTTCTTGCAGATTCGATGCCTCAGTTTGTATGGACAAGCGACGCGATGGGAAATATAGATTATTTTAATCAGTCGCTGTATGATTTTACGGGAATTTCTAAAGAAGATGTAGAAAAAAACGGCTGGCTTCAGTTTATTCATCCCGAAGACCGCGAGGGAAATGTAAACCGATGGATGGAATCTGTAAAAACTGGAGAAGAGTATTTATTCGAAAACCGATTCCGCCGTCATGATGGCGAATACCGCTGGCAATTGAGCCGTGCTATTCCACAAAGAAATACTGAAGGAAAGATTCAAATGTGGGTAGGTACAAGTACTGATATTCAAAACCAAAGGGATTTTTCAGATATGCTCGCCAAGCAAGTTCATGACCGTACTCTGGAACTGGAACTTAAGAACAGGGATTTGATAAATATGAATATTGAACTTCAGTCTTTTGCTTATATTTCGAGTCATGATTTACAGGAACCGCTTCGAAAAATACAGACTTTTGCAAGCCGTCTGGCTGAGTTAGACGACCAGAATATTTCGGCGAAAGCCAAAACTTATTTAGAGCGTATTGAAGTTTCGGCAAAGAGAATGCAGACGCTTATTCAGGATCTTCTGACCTATTCCAGAACCAATTCTGCCGAAAGGATTTTTGTAAAAACGAATCTGGACGAAATTGTAGAAGAAGTCTTAATGGATTTTTCTGAACGCATTGAAGAAAAGAAAGCCGTTATTGATCTTCATCCGCTTGGAGAAGGAACTGTTATGCCGTTTCAGCTTAGACAATTACTGCATAATTTGATAGGAAATGCATTGAAATTTTCCCGCAAGGGAATTCCGCCTCAAATACAGATTAAAGCAAGACGTGTTGTGGGACACAAACTGGATTTTAAAGTGGATTATCCCAACAATATTTACTTTTGTTTGAGGATTTCAGACAACGGCATTGGCTTTGACGACGAATACAAAGAGCGTATTTTTGAGGTTTTTCAAAGATTAAATACTGAAAGTGAATTCTCTGGAACCGGAATTGGACTGGCAATTGTAAAAAAGATTGTCGAAAACCACAAAGGAGTTATAAAAGCACGCAGTGAAAAAGGCCAGGGAGCAACGTTTAAGATCTTTCTGCCGGAGCTATAAAAAAACACCAAACTCATTTTAGTAAATAAGTTTGGTGTTTCTTCTACATCAAAATGTAATTACAATTTATATACAAAATTCTTACTGTCAGGAACAAATTCTTTCCAGTTGATGTTGAGAGAATGCTCTATTGATTTTATAATATCCTTCATCAAAACCGGCTTTGTAATAAAATAATTAGCTCCCAATTTCAGGCATTTCTCAATAATACCAGGCTCATTTGATGTCGAAAAAATAATAACCGGAATATCACTTTTATTAGAACCTTTAAGCTCGTTTAAAACATCAAATCCATTTTTTCCGGGCATATTTAAATCTAAAAAGATAACACTTGGCACAGGAGGCGGATGATAAATGGCATCTAAAAGCTTTTCCCCGCCTGAGTAAGTCTTAAGGTTAATATCTTTGGATAATGACTCTACAGCATCTGTAAAGATGTTTAAATCATCTTCATCATCATCAGTATAAAAAATTATAAAGTTTTTCATATATATTGGGGATAAGTCTATTTCTCCAAAGATAGGGTAAATTATACAAAAATCAATAATTTGTATAAAAATTCTCATAAAAATACCTTGTTGAAATATGATAATTTTAAAATATAATTCTATAAGTGAGTCGGTTATAAAAATCTCAACTTTGTTTTACGTGTTTCCATAAACACAATTAAAATTATAAAAACTTTAAAACAATAAAGCCATGGGAGATCATAAAGACCTTACTGAAGAATTTGCTGTCAATAAAATCAAAGATTTGGCAGAAAACATAAAAACCTGCATGTTTTGTACTTACAACAGCGACAGACTGCAATCAAGACCAATGTCGGTTCAAAAAATTGATGATTTAGGACGTCTTTGGTTTTTATCTGATCGCAACAGCAGCCAGAATGCAGAGATTACTTTAAATCCGCAGGTTGAGATATTTTTTTCTGAACCACACGATAAATTCCTTACACTGCATGGAACGGCAACGATTTCGTACGACAGAGAAACCATCAAAGAATTATACGATCCTATTGTAAAAGTCTGGATGCCAGGCGGAGAAGACGATCCAAATTTAAGTGTTATCACAGTTACACCCGAAGACGGTTATTACTGGAACAACAAACACGGTAAAATGGTTGCCATAGCAAAAATGGCCACTGCCCTTGTAACTGGTAAAACAATGGATGACGGGATTGAAGGAACTTTGAAACTGTAGTTTTTTTTTATTCTTTAATCGCAAAGAGCGCAAAGGTTTACGCAAGGTTCGCAAAGATTAATTCTCTTTGTGACCTTTTATGTAAACCTTTGCGCTCTTTGCGGTTAAAAAACTTTACAGTTAAATCTATCTTCAAATTAAATTTTTCAATTCTAAAGCATTTAAAATCCCTGCTTCACTTGCAGTATTATTAAAATATATAAATCCTGATTTTAAATGAGTTTCATCTCTTATATGAAGTAATTCTTGAAGTGGATAACTGGAGTAAAACATTTTTGGAGTTCCGTGTAAACGAATATAAACCAGCGGAAAATTTTTAAAAATTGTCTGTGGTAACTGCGGGTGGCTTACACTGCAAAACGTAATATTATTTTCTAAAAAAGCATCCCAAACGGTGTCATTCCACCAGGATTCATGTCGAAATTCGATTACATTTTGAAATTTTAAATCTAAATTTTTAATAATATGATGTAATCTTTCCAAAGTAAAATAATAGCTTGGCGGAAACTGAAATAATACACAAGCGAGCTTTTCTTTTAAACCCATTTTACAGACATTATAAAATTCTGAAATCAGATTTTCACAGTCTGAAAATTGTTTAATATGTGTGATTTCTTTGGGCGCTTTTACCGAAAAAAGGAACTCTTCCGGCGATTTATTATACCAGTTTGTAAAAACTTTAAGCGTTGGAAACCTATAAAAGCTTCCATTGAACTCATACGTGTTAAAGTGCTGGTAATAAAACTCAAACATATCACTAGCTGTCAGATTGTCAGGGTAGAAAATTCCCTTCCAATACCGATTATTATAGCTTGAACATCCTATTAATATTTTATTTTTCATGAGTGAAGTTGTTGGCAGTTGGTACAGAAAAAACTACGGCGTTTTTTCTTCCCAGTCGGTTTTTTTATCATCGGTAAACTGCATCTTTTACATTCTTTTTGAGAATATGCAAGCCAGTGTTTTTTGAGTTCAAATTTCTTTTTCCAATACAAAAATTCAAAACTGTAAATCGAACATTCGGCTATAAGTTCGTCGATCTTCTGTGGCGGTATTTTTCCAACCAAAGATTCCGGGTGAACAAAACATCGGTATAAAACTTCGTTTTTAATAATATTCCCTACTCCCGAAAATATATTTTGATCTAAAATCGCATCGCATATTTTTTCATTTGGAATTTTATCAAGGCGTATTTTTGCTTTTTTGGGATTCCAGTTTTCGTTTAAAACATCTTCGCTCCAATCGTAATATTGATCTACAGCACCTTCTAAAACTTTTATGGAACAGGTATAAAAGTTGATTTCTCCGTTAGAAAATCCCAAATGCAGCCTTGGTGCAGTTTCTTTTTTTTCGTTGATTCTGTACGTTCCAAACATCATTAAATGAATTCTTATTGTAAAATCATCGAAACAAATTAAAAAATGCTTTCCCCAGGCTTTAAAAGACAAGATCGTTTTATGTTGTAAACGTTCCAGATCAATACTGGCGTTTCCAGAAACTTCAATTATCCTTTTACCTGCAAACTGCTGTACTTCTTCTTTTAAAATCAATATAGACGGACCTTCGGGCATAACTTTCGTTTTAAATTTTTAATGAAAAAAAAGTGCAGTCTTTTAAACTGCACTTTTGATGTGGAAAGAAGGTTGTTATTCTTCCATTTCTACTTCTGCAGCTTCAAGATTTACAGCGTTTACAGCAACTTCTGTCAATAATTTATCGGCTCCTTTTTCTTCATCCAGTGTTTGTTCCAGTAAAGTAACAGCTTCAGTATAACCAAGCGTTTCGGCAAACTGTCTTAAAGTTCCATACGTTGCGATTTCGTAGTGTTCTATTTTTTGGCTTGCCGCAATAATTCCGGCATCACGCACTACTCCTATTTCTGTTTCTTCCAGAATTCCTTTTCCTTCTTCGATTAAACCTTCCATTGCATCGCATTTTTTAGCCGTTGCTTTTTTTCCAATTAAATCAAAAACTTTTTCTAAACGAGTTATTTGTTCCTCAGTTTCGGTTAAGTGATTATTGATTGCATCGATCAATTCTGACGATGTTGCATTTTTTGCCATTGCCGGTAATGCTTTTGTCAGCGCTTTCTCTGCCCAGTAAATATCTTTTAGCCCGTCTTCAAATAATTCTGACAAGCCCGCGGCTGCGTTAGATTTTGGTTTTGTAACCCCTTTTTTTACAGTTTCCTTTGTCGTTGTATTTTTTGACTTGGTTTCCTTCTTGTTTTGTGTAGTTTTCATGGTATAATTTTTTAATAATTAATATTGTAAAATTAGTGCCGTTATTATCTGCAGGGTTATACTATTTGCAAATTAAATTTCATTCTAAACATCTGTTAATTATACAATTACATCAGACAATTCTATAAGAAAATCTTTAACATTCAGAATTAGATTTGTATCTATAACTATTTAAAATAAAACATCATGAATACTACAGATAAAACAAACAGCACTTTTCCCAGAGATCCGGGAAGTCCAAATACCGAGGAAAGAAATACGGTAATGAATGAGGAACTTTACGATTTAAATACTCGCGAAACTCAAAACAATCCCGCAGAAGACGCAGAGCGCGGTTTTACGGTACGAAATGGACACAACCCTAACAAACCTAATCCCGATGAGAGATCGGAGCTCTACGACGACGATTTGGATGATTTAGATGATGACTTCCATAAAGACAGAGATCTTGAAGATAATAATGACACTATCTATGAAGTTGTCTTAGAAGATGAAAATGACCTTGATGATGAAGATGAAGAAGATGAAGAAGAATACATCGAAGAAGATCTTGATGAAGAAGTAGAAAATGACGAATTTGATAATCCGGCTGATACTTTTGAAAACGATTTTAACGAAACTGAAGATGATCTTGAAGACATTGACGATGAAGAGGACGAAGAAGACGAAAACAATGATTATGTTGAAGATGATGTTCAGGAAGACGATGATTACACAGAAGAAGACAAAAGAAGATTGTAATTTTTCAGGAAACTGAAATAAAAAAGCCGTTAAGAATTGAAACTTAACGGCTTTTTTATGCGATTTAAAATCCTAATCGCCAATTTTTTCTAACACCGGAATATCATCCATTTTTTGTAAACGTTCCACTAAACCGATTCTGGCTTCACTTAATTCCTTTTCGGCTTTGCTCAATTCTTTGTACCACTCCTCTTTTCCGGTTTTTGAATTTTCTATTTTTCGCATGATCTCGTAAATCTCACCTTCGGCCTCCATTACTTTTAGTCGTTTGTAATAGGTCAAACTTTCCGTCATGTGTGCTAATGCAATCATTGCTGTTAAAAACGGATGGTTGTTGGTTACGTTTACGTCTTTTATTTTGCCGTGTTCGAGTTCTACTTTTAAAGCAAAAGCAAATTCTTCCATATTAAAATCGGCATATTTGCTTTGTGGATTCAAATAGGATTTTATGGCGTCAACATTATTCATCGTCGAAAGATCGACTTGTGTATGTTTGCTGTCGAGCAAATCTTTGTAAACCACATTTGCCACAGCTCTGGCTTCGGCAGTTGTAGGGTCGTTTTCAGGATTTTCGAAATCTCGTATCGACCAGTCCCAATTTTCAGGATGCACAGGTTTGATGTATTTTTCGCAAAAATCTGTTACATCATTTTTCAAGCTTACCATTTCATCTTCTCTTTTGATATAAACATCTTGGTAAGCACCGCTTTTAGTTCCCATAATTTTATATTTTAAAAGATAAACGACACATTTACCTAGATATATGTGCCGTTTTAATTTCGTTCTTATTTTACTGAATTCTTTGTGTTACACACTTCTTCGTCCGCTTATTAGCGAGATAATAAATAACACTAAGAATATGAAAAATAAAATTTTTGCTATACTAGCGGCTCCGGCGGCAATACCACCAAAACCAAATATTCCTGCAATAATTGCCAGAATAATAAATATGACTGTCCAACGTAACATAATAATAGATTTTAGTTAATAACGATTTTGTTTTTACTCAAATTCATGCTTTTTAAGAAGATGCATTAACTCTATTTTTTCTAACTACAACAAACTGACCTGATAATTTTCAATTAATTCTGCAAATACGCTTTCACTTCTTGAGAAGTATTTTTTATTGCTTCGGCTCTTTTTAACTTTATCAAAATACGGCTCAATCGAACCATCTTCATATGTCGAAACCAGCAGCGGATGAACGTAATAATTTTTGCAGACATTTCTTGTGTTTCCCAATGCCTCAGCAGTGGCATCATAAGCTGTAATAATATTTTTTTTGATTTCTTTTTCGTCTGATGCAATACCGAGTTCCATCAAATTTTCAAAGAATATAATTGAGGCTGCCCAGGTTCTAAAGTCTTTGGCACTAAAATATTCGCCCGAAATAGCGTGCAGATATTCATTTACCATGTGACTGTCTAAAACTCTTCTTTCGCCGTTTTTATCGTAATATTTAAAAACTTCCCAGCCCGGAATTTCTTCGCATCGGCTTACCAGTTTAATCAGCTGTTTGTTTCTTGTGGTAATGGTGTGCTGTTTTCCTTTTTTGCCGATGAATTCAAAACGAAGGGAATTTTTATTGATATTGATGTGTCTTTTTCGCAAAGTCGAAAGCCCGTATGATTTATTGTCTTTGGCGTACTTTTCATTTCCAATTCGGATGTGGGTTTCTTCCATTAACCTGATCACGAGTGCAATTACTTTTTCTTTCGACCATTCTTTTTGTTCTAAATCAATATCAACTTGTTTTCGTATAGAGGGAAGCTTTTGTCCGAATTCTGCGATTTTGTAAAACTTGGTTTGATTACGGATTAAGTTCCATTTTGGATGATATCTGTACTGTTTTCTGTTTTTAACATCTAAACCTACAGCTTGCAAATGCCCGTTTGATAAATCGGTGATTTTTACATTTACCCAGGCCGGCGGTAAAACCAAACTGTTAAAACGCTTTATTTCGCTTTTCTGCTTAATACAGCGTCCGTTTTTTTTATAAATAAAACCATCTTCTCCCTGACATCTTTCAATAGGCAAATTTTGATTGTTTACGTAAACTAATTCTAGCTTTTCCAGCACCAAATGAGGTGTTTTAATAAGCTGGTTCATTAGTTTTTGAGTTCTGGCAGTATTCATGGTCGTTTTTATTTTTTTTGCTGCTGTTAATTGTTATTGGGATTCACAGATTCAAAAGATTTTTCTTGTCTCATTATTCTTCCCACACAATCTGTGAGAATCTGCGAATCCCAATAACTATCAAAAAGCATTTTATTTTAATTCGTTCTTAAAGATTTTATCAGGCTTTTTTTGTTCATATATGAACGTCCAGAAATCCCCACTTTTTTGGCTTGCTCGTAAAGTTCTTCTTTTGTCCATTCTTCATAAGGCTTAGCTTTACCGCCTTTTTCTCCTGCATCCGGCGTATTAGCAATACGTGCCGATTTTTCTTTACTGTACCCTTTTTCAACAAGAGCTTCGTATTGGGCTTCGTTTTTAATTCTTGGATCTGGCATGACTTAAAAATTTTAGTTATTGATTTATCTTGTATGGTATTTCAAAATTCCTTAAAAAGAAGGATTTTTCCGTTATACAATTTTGCTTATAACTTTCATAATTAAGATTGTACAGCTTAGATTACAGATTTTAGATTGTAGACTTTAGATTATTGAATATGCGCGATCTTGTCATTTCGACGAAGGAGAATCGAGCGATAGCGAACAGACAAAGTAAATCTTCGCAGGCAGCTCTGCAAAGATTATTGACAATTATCACATTAAAAAACAAAAATCCCATTCGCAAAACGAATGGGATTTTTGTTTTTTTTAATTGTTTTTATTCTGCCACTGACAGCTATTTAAAATTATCCTCAATATTAGTTATCAAAATTTTATAATTTTCAAAATGATCTGGAGAAATTACCAGACTCTTTTTATTTTCTAATATTAATGTAGTAAAATAATAACCATCTGATATATCCCCTATTTTGCTTCTAAGTTTAACTTTCCCTTTTTTAATATATTGTATATTATCAAAAGGAATAAACTGTTTTACACCTGTAATTACCATTGTTTTTTCTATTCCTTCTTCTGTAATAGTCAGTTTAAAAATCTTGAACAAATCCGGAAAACAATAAACTAAAAAAAACAAAACCATATATGCCATTACTATTAATGGATTTATTTCGGAAGTTGAAAAACCATTATACATAACATACGACAGCGTAATTACAAATAAAAACAAACCCATTATTATTCTTATACCTAATATTTTTCTAAACTCTGAGGTGATATACATTCTAAGTCTTAAATTATTATTATTTCTTCTCTTTAAAAAACAAATATATAATATTTACAAGGTTAAAAAATGATCGAATATTTCTTTGCATCCAAATCATATAACAATCTCTAAAAATCCTGTAAGGTATTCCTGTAAGTTCTAAATAATTTTACATTATAACATTTAAACTATAAAATCATGAAAAAGTTACTATTAGCCGGTAAAGCAATTTTAGGAGCGGGACTTATTATTATATTCTTGCAGTCTTGCAAAAATGAAACAAAACAAGAAGACCCAAAAGAAGTTGCAGAAGATGCTAATGAAGCCAAATTTGACTCTATTGACAGCAAAGAAGATGATTCGGAATTTTTAGTAGATCAGGCCGAAATTAATTTAGCTGAAATCGAAATTGGAAAACTGGCGCAGCAAAAAGGAACAAATGCAGAAGTGAAAAAATTCGGAAAAATGCTGGTTGACGAGCACACAAAATCGGCATCTGAAGTAAGTGCCTTAGCAAAAGCAAAAAACTTTACTCTGCCAACTTCACTAACTGAAGAAGGTCAGGAAGAATATAAAAAACTAAACGAGAAATCAGGTTTGGATTTTGATAAAAAATTCGCCGATATGATGATCGACGGCCACCAAAAAGCAATTGACAAACTTCAAAAAGCGGCTAAAGACGCTCATGACGAAGATGTAAAATTGTGGGCAACAAACAATATTGCGGGTTTAACTTCACATTTAGAGCATGCTAAATTGCTGAAACAAAACCTTGACAAAAAGTAAAATAAATTTAATTGGTTATTATTTATTTTTTTAAGACGCTAAGATTCTGAGATTCTATGATCCTATTAGTGGATCGTCTAGAACTCAAACTTTGCTAAAAAACCCCTTAAGAGTTGAATTGCTTAAGGGGTTTTGTTTTATTTTTTAGTTACTGAGGTACTGAGATTCTAAGTTTTTTTTTCTTAGAACCTTAGTTGCTTAGCATCTTAGAAGCTATATTAATGACTGCTTAATAGAAAATATTCTCCATCGGTTACTTTTTCTAACCAGACTCCGTGGCCTTTATCAATCTCTGTGATAATGGCAACATAAGAGAATTTTTCAAACGGAGTTGCTCCGTACCAATGTTCTACTCCAGGCAAAATGGTAACTACCTCATCTTTTTTAAGCATTCTGACTGCGCTTCCTCTTTCCTGATAATACCCCGTTCCTTCTTTTGCAATCAGCATGTGCAGACTAGCGTTACTATGCCAATTACTTCTTGAGCAAGGCTCAAAAGTCACTTCCTTAATTACAGTGTTTTCCGGATGAATGTCACTGCTTTGTTTTTTATAGGAAACGTCACCCGTCATATATGTATTCGGGACTTTTCCTTCTTCGATAACGGCTGAATAATTCTTAGACATAATTTTTAATTTATTTTTTGAGATTGATTTTATTTAAAACTATTGTATTCTTCATCAGTTACCGGCTCAAGCCAGTCTACAATTCCCGTTTGTGTATTTGTACTGATGGCGATATGTGTAAATTCACTTTCTGGCGAAGCGCCGTGCCAGTGTTTTATTTCGGGCTGAATGTTTACAACATCTCCAGCCTGCAATAACTGGATTGGTTTTCCCGCTTCCTGATAATATCCTGTTCCGTGAGTAACGATTAAAATTTGTCCGCCGGGATGTGTATGCCAGTTGTTTCTTGCGCCGGGTTCAAAAACAACGTTTCCAACAGCGGTATTAAGAACCTCATCATTGGGAACTAACATTTTAACCCATGCTTTTCCTGTAAAATATTCTGAAGGTGCTAAATCTCCTTTAGGGAAAATGACACCATTATATAGATTGTCTAATGCTTCCATAAATTTATTGTTTGAAATTTATCAGAATCAGAAAACTAAAATTAAGAAAGCTAGAATGCGCTTTATGAAGTATTTATTTAGTCTGTTAAAAACTGATAAATGATTAATACTGAATTTCAAGACAAAAGTACTACGCCAATACTTTCCTGAAATAACAATATTCAAACAAAAAATTATGAATTTGAAACAATTTTACATTCGAAGCGATTTTGGAACAGTTCCGGTAAGTCTTTTAAAGTAATTATTAAAATAACTCGGATATTCAAACCCAAGCGAATATCCAATATCCGAAATACTCCAGTCCGTATGCTGTAATAATGCTTTTGCTTCGTTTATAATTCGCTCTGTAATGTGCGCCGTTGTTGGTTTTCCTGTAACTTCTTTTACAGAACGATTTAAATGATTAACATGCACAGCAAGACTTTGCGCATAATCCTGAGGCGTTTTTAAAGCCAAAGGTTCGTTTTTGGTTTCTATAGGAAATTGTCTTTCTAATAGTTCCAAAAACAAAGAAGTAATTCTCGAAGAAGCATTTTTATGTTTAAAGAAATTTTCAGAAGGCTGCATTTTCATTGATTCATGAATAATCAGGTTGACATAACTGCGCATTAAATCGTCTTTAAAAACATAATCCGTTTCATATTCTTTGATCATTTTTTGAAATAAAGAATCTACAAACAGCTTTTGTTCAGCATTTAAAGAAAAAATTGGCGTTCCTCCTATTTTAAACAAAGGCGATTCATGAAGCGTTTCTGATCTGTCTTTTGCTTTCAAAAATTCTTCCGTAAAAACACACGCATAACCTTCGTAAGTCTCTGAAACAGTTTCCCAGGAATAAGGAATTATAGGATTACCAAAAAACAAAATCGTTCCGTCGGTTTCTATTCCTCGGTCAGCATATTGTATGATACTTTTGCTGGTATTGATGCAGATTTTATAAAAGTCTCTTCGGCTGTAAACGGGAACTTTACTAAAATCCCCATTTATAGGATACACTTTAAATCCCTTCATTTTTAAATCTGAAGAAAAATCGCAACTCTGAGTTTCTGTTTGATTATTCATTTTGCAAAGTTATGAAAATCAAACAATATTTTTGTTTCAATTACAAAGCACACCAAGGTTTGGCTAAATTTATTTTTGCTGGGCGAAATAATCTCGCAAAGGCGCGAAGATGCAAAGTAGTATTTTCTTGTCTCTTTTCGTTAATATTCTATAGTTAGAAAAAATTACGTTAAAAGCTTTTTTAATTATACCAATCGGTATATATTTGCTTCGTTATTTTGATATATTATGAGTAAAGCCCAAAGAACCAAGCAATTTATAATCGAGAAAACCGCTCCTATCTTTAACATGAAAGGCTACAGCGGTACGTCTATGAGCGATATTACTGAGGCTACCGGATTAACCAAAGGAAGCATTTACGGTAATTTTGCCAATAAAGATGAAGTGGCTTTAGCAGCTTTTCGATTTAATGTCAAAAAACTGCATGATATTTTTGCAAGAGAAATTGAAAAAGAAAAAACCTTTAAGGGCAAACTATTGGTTTATCCTCGTCTTTATTCTGATTACTACGATTTAAGAGTAACACAAGGCGGATGCCCAATTATTAATACTGCCACAGAAGCTGATGACACACACCCAGTCCTGAAGAAAAAAGTAGAACGTGTTATTTTATCCTGGAAAGAGCAATTGGTTTATTTTATTGAACAAGGAATCCTTTTGGGAGAATTTAAAGCCCAATCTATCGATCCCGAAAAAACAGCTTTAACTATTATTGCTATGATTGAAGGAGCTGTTATGATTGCTAAAATTACCGGAAACCTGTCAACTCTGGCCGATATTATGCTTTCTGTCACAAAAATCATCGAAGACTTAGAATAATTTTTTTACCTAAAAATATACCGATTGGTATAATTACAAAATCTAATATTAAAACTAAATGGAAACAAAATCAAGATTACAAGTATTACAGGATCACATAAATCGAGAATTTACTGCTTCTCCTTCACCTTTTATGCTTTGGATGAGACCTATTGTATTAGCCGCCGAAGAAGGAACCGTAACTTTTAAATATGTAATTAGGGAAGAAATGTCCAATCCAATTCAAAGTCTGCATGGAGGTGTTACTGCTTCAATTGCTGATGATTGTATTGGCGCTACGATGTTTTCTTTAAATGAAGAAACCTTTTATACTACCATAAATCTTGTTGTTGATTATTTTGCTCCCGCACATATTGGCGATACTATTCTTGCGAAAACATTAATTATTAAAAAAGGAAGACAAATGGTGAATGCACAATGCGAAATTTGGAATGCTGATCAAACTCGATTAATTGCAAGAGCGACTTCTAACTTATTTAAAACAAATGTTGTAAAAAAGGTGCTTTCCTAAAAGCACCTGATTTTCATCGTCTTTTTTTTGAACAAAAATATACCAATTGGTATAAAATATTTCTATGACACCTTTAAACCGAAACCTGCTCATTATTACCGTCATTCTTGCTGCCATTATGGAACTGATTGATATTTCTATCGTAAATGTGGCGCTTTCGCACATGAGCGGTAATCTGGGTGCTACTCTCGAAGATACTTCGTGGGTAATTACTGCTTATGCCATTGCAAATGTTATTATTATTCCCATAACGAGTTTTTTAAGTGCTAATCTGGGCAGACGCAATTATTATATTGGCTCAGTGGTTTTATTTACATTCTGCTCTTTTATGTGCGGTCACTCGTCTAATATCTGGATGCTCGTCTTTTTTAGATTTTTTCAGGGAATTGGCGGCGGTGCTTTATTATCTATCTCACAGGTTGTTGTATTTGAACTTTTTCCAAAAGAGAAGCAGTCAACAGCCGGAGCTTTGTTTGGAGCCGGAATTTTTATTGGCCCTACAATTGGACCGACACTTGGCGGGTATATTACTGAAAATTATGACTGGCCGTGGATTTTTTTAATTAATATTCCTATTGGAATTTTGGTTACTATTTCTTGTTATTTCCTTTTACGCGAACCGACTGTGAAACCAGAAATTGCCAAAGTCGACTGGACCGGAATTGCGCTTCTGGCTATAGGAGTGGGCGCTTTACAAACGGTATTAGAAAGAGGCGAAGTCGAAGACTGGTTCGAAACTAAATATATTGTTGTACTAACGATTATTGCAGTAACAACCTTACTCACCTTTATTTATTGGGAATTAACAATAGAAAAACCAGTCGTAAACCTTCGGGTGCTTAAAAGCAAATCATTAAGCATTGCAGCAATTTTGACTTTTGTAACCGGTTTTGGAATGTTTATTTCCATTTATATAAGTCCGGTTGTGGCACAGCGTTTATTGAGTTTCTCACCGTATCAAACGGGATTACTTTTGCTTCCGGGTGCATTATTTGCTTTACTGGCTTTAAAAATCTGCGGTACATTATTGCAGAAAGGCGTTTCTCCAGTAGTTATTATTGCTGCTGGATTTCTGTTATTTATCTATTTCAATTGGCGAATGTCCGGTATGACTTTAAACACAAGCGCCGCCGAAGTCGCCGCATCTCTTGTTTTTCGTGCTTTGGGAATGGCGCTGCTTACCGTACCGCTTACTATGCTGGCTGTTTCTTCATTAGAGGATAAAGATGTCGGGCAAGGTGCTGCGCTTAATAATATGATGAGACAATTGGGCGGTTCATTTGGTGTATCGATCATCAACACTTATGTGGCTCATCGATTTGCCGCACATCGAAATGAATTGATTTCAGAGGTGACACCAAGTAATACTCTCGCTATGGATCGCATAAATGCTTACATAAAGTACTTTCAATATAGAGGTTTTACTTATAATGAAGCCAGAGCAAAAGCCTTAAAGCTGATGGAAAATATCGTAATGAAACAATCTTCGCTGTTAAGTTACAGAGACGCTTTTTTTCTTGTCGGTTTGTTTTTTGTTATAACGCTGCCCCTTCTTTTATTTGTAATGAACAAATCGAAAAAGCCAAAAACCAACATGGTAATTTCTGATCATTAATTTTTTTCCCTGCAGATTTTAAAAATCTGCAGGGCTTTATCTATTTCTTCAAAATTCCTGTTTTTAATCCTTTGGCGAAAGCCGATAAAACAACTTCATCTGCATTTTCTTCTTTTTGAATTATGATTTGCGCATAACCATTAAAAAGTTTTCTTTTCCAGGATTCTGCGGGTGTTATAACTTGTATAATTCCCGGATCTGTATTCAGCACGTCCCAGTCTTTTATTTTTTGCAAAGGCGTTGCAGCAATATGAATTGTGTTTTTTCCTTCTTTTAAAATACTGGATTCTAAAACAAATTTTTGAGAATCTTCTGAACTCGGATTTATTTTATTTCCGTTGATGAAAACTACTGCCTCTACTCCTATTTTTTTATAAAAAAAGCTCACCTTATTTAAAGCCGAATTATTTATTAAGTCAAATTCTCCTTTATAAACATAAGACGGCGCCTGATTTTTATAGTCACGGTCTTTAAAGGCTGTTTTCCAATCATTTTCAGGATAATTTTGAAATTCCTGAGGCAAATCAGCTGTCAATCCTTTTTGCTCCTGAAAATTCGTTATTTGAACTAACGAAACAGCATCGATAAACTGGTCTTTTTCTAAAGAAGTCGGGTCGCCGTTTCCTACTCCTAAAATCTTTCCTCCTTTTATAGAAAAGGTAATTTCCTCATTTGAAGTTGGAATATGCAATCCGTTTTTATCGGTAACTTCTGCCGTTACAACCAAAACTTTAGAGTTTGGAATGTTTTCTTTATCGATAGATAGTTTTATGTTTTGAGCGTTTTCGGTCGTTTTCTGGATTTCTGTTAATACTTTTTTGCCGTTTTTGTATCCAATGGCTTCCAGAGTTCCGGGCATATATTTTACTTTCCATTCTAAATGGCTGTTTAGCTCCATTTTCTTCTTGCCGAGACTTTTCTTGTTTAGAAAAAGTTCTACTTCATCGCAATTCGAATGCACCCATACATCCATTTCTTTTCCTTCCATGCCGCTCCAGTTCCAGTGCGGCATAATATGCAGAACTGGCTGCGTTCCCCACCACGATTTTAAATAAAACACATTGTCTTTTGGGAAACCGCATACATCCATCATTCCGAAATATGAAGTTACCGAAGGCCATCCATAAGGAGTTGGTTCGCCGCGATAATCAAAACCTGTCCAAATAAACATTCCGGCCAGATACGGTCTTTCGGCATAAAACTTCCAGCCTTCTTCAATACTGTAAAAAGTGGGACGCGGTTTGCGATCATAAGCACTTTGGTAATGTTTGGCGTCATCTGTAAAATAAATACCGCGTGTTGCAAAAGTTGAACCTTCTTCAGTTCCCATTCCGGGTTGATTTTTAAACTGATTTCTATGCGCATCAATATCGCCGTTACCAAGATAATTATACCCCATGATTTCTACTACAGACGAAATGCCGCTTTTAAATCCGCTGCTGATTCCAACAGTTACAGGTCTTGTTGGATCGATGCTTTTTGCAAAATCCTGCATTACATTCGTCACGCGTTCGCCCACAATATTGCCTTCAATATTCCATTCTTCATTTCCAACCGACCAGCAAAAAATACTCGGATGGTTTCGGTCGCGCTCCATCATTCGTTTTAAATCATTCAAATGATAGTCGTTAATTCCCATTAAACGTGTTTCATCAATTACCAGCATTCCAAGTTCATCACAAGCTTTCAGCAGTTCTGGTGTTGGCGGATGATGCGAACAGCGATACGCATTCGAACCCATTTCTTTTAACTTTTTAATTCGGTAATACTGAATTTCATTTGGAAGCGCTGTTCCAATTCCCGCATGATCCTGATGATTGTTGGTTCCTTTTAATTTTACAGGTTTTCCGTTTAGAAAAAAACCGTTTTCCGGATCAAACTTAATAGTTCTGATTCCAAAAGGCGTTTCATAATTGTCGATTATTTTTTCGTTTTGCTTAATCTGAGTTACTAAACGATACAAATTTGGAGAATCAATATCCCATAAAAGCGGATTATTTACTTGTAATTTTGAGATATACTTGTCTGTTTTATAAAATTCAGGAGCTTTTACATTTTCAGAAACAGCTTCAATTTCTTTGTTTGAAGCATCAAAAACAGTCTGAATAATTTCTAGAGAACCTTTATAATTTCCCTTGTTTTCAATAGAAACTTCGGCAGTTATTTCGGCATTAGTATTTGTAATTTCTGAGGTTACATAAGTTCCGTTTGGTGTAATATGAATTGGGTTTGTTTTCTGCAGATAAACATGTCTGTAAATTCCGGCTCCTTCATAAAACCAGCCTTCTTCCATCGAAGCATCGGCACGAACCACAATCGTATTTTCGCCTCCATAATTTACATAAGCTGATACATCATATTCAAAACCATTGTATCCGCTCTGTTCTGTTCCCAGATAATAGCCGTTAAAAAAAACTTTCGAATTTCTAAAAACACCATCAAATTTTATTGAAATAATTTTACCGTTATCGGTTTCAGGAATAGTGATTTTTTTTCGGTACCAGCCAATGCTTTTCTCCGGAAAACCTTTTCCAGACGTTTTAAATCCGTGGCTGAAACTGCCGCTTTCACTAAAGTCTTGTTCGACTGCCCAATCGTGAGGCAGATCTAATTTTCGCCACGCGCGGTCATCAAAATCTTTTGCTGCCGGACCGTCGCCAAATCCGGTTTTGGTTAAATATGAAAAATAGCCTTCTGCGTGTTTAAAATCTTTTTCTGTATCGTATAAATGACCAAATGAAAAACGCCAGTCGTTATCAATCAATATTAATTCCCTCTCTGATTTGTTTTGGGCCAAAGCCAGGACAGAAACCAAAAACAGGATACACAGAAAAATTCTTTTTACGTAAACAATTTTCATAAAACAGGGTTAGGTAAGTTAGAACGATAAAAATAGAGTATTAAACTGGTTTGTTTTAATAGTATTTTATCAAAAACTGCACAATAACTTCCTATACCCCTTCTAAAAACGGACTTCAAAAAATTTAGAATCATTCTATTGGCTATACTTTTCAAAATAATTTTGATTTGATGTAATTTTATATAAAAATTTAAAAAACAGAGATTATATGAGTGTTATTAAAGATGAAAAAAAGCTTCTTAGCACCATTAAACGTATCGATGAAAAGATCGATAAGAATAATGATCAAAAGATAGTTGCCTTTTTTGAATCTCTTGGATTAACAGAAAGAGAGGACGTACCCCAGAATTTTCTGGATTGGGATACGATTCTTATTGTCGTTCCCGACCGCCACATTTCGCATGAATTAAAATATTATAAATTCTCTATATCAAGACTTTTCTTTGTAACAAATCCGTATGCTGATAAAATTCACATCTACGATTTTGACGAATGGAAAAGTGTAACCCGAAATAAAACCCAGTTTCAGATTAGAGAAATAATGAAAACGAATTTTGGCGGCGTAAAGAAAATTACATCTGCAGAAAACAATTAATTCTAAGTTTTCATAAAAAATGAAATGGATCACGCGCGAAAGACCTAAAATTGATCGAATAGCCTGTCCGTGGCTTATCAAAAACTTTGTCGACGCTGATGCAGAATTTATTTACGTTCCTTTTAATGAAGTTCTAGAGAAAGCAAAAAAGTTAGATGCAATTCCGTTTGATATTCCGGAAGTAGAATTTACACATTATAATGAAGAATGTACTTTTGACTACATTATAAAAAAATATCAAATTGCCGATCCGGCGGTTTTAATTATGGCAAAAATTGTTCGCGGCGCCGATACGGACCGCCATGATCTTGCCAAAGAAGCTGCCGGGCTCTGGGCAATTTCTGCCGGACTTTCGTATAATATTACAAACGATACCGAATTATTAGAAACCGGACTAAAACTTTATGATGCTTTGTACAGCTGGGCAAAACATTTGTATAAGCAAAATCATCTGCAAAACAGCCCGTTCGAAAATTTACTTCATGAAGTATATAAGAAGTTTTTAATCGAAAAGAAAACAACCCAAAAAACACCTTTATGGGTTAAAGAATTAAAAAACATAATTCAGGATCAAATTGATGCACAGTTTACTTTTGATTTAAAGAAAATTTCAAGCGATTTAGAGTTAAACCCTTCTTATTTATCAAGAGAGTTTTCTAAATATTTTGAAGATTTAAATTTTGGCGAATATGTACGAAAACTGCGACTTGAAAAAGCAATCAATCTAATTCAAAATTCAAATTATACCTTAACTGAAATTGCGTACATGACAGGCTTTTCAGATCAAAGTCATTTTACCAGGATATTTAAGCTTCAAACAGGAAAAAATCCTTCTTCATATAGAAAAAATGCACTGAAAAGTAATTCAGATACAAAAGGTAAATAGCATTCTATTTCTAAATTGACATTGTTGATAGTTTTGTTTTTTAATTAACCAGACTATCATGATTTCATTCAGACACATTTTTGCAATCACTTTATTTTGTTTGAGTTTCAACTTGTTTTCTCAAACCACTTATCCAAAAATCACGGGATATTTTGGAATTCTTCATCCCATAGCCACTTTTAATAGTGAACAAACAAGCGTAAATTTCAGGGATTATTATGCTGTAGGTTTTCCAACGGGGATTAATATTTGGAAGAATCAGAAAATAGGTTTTTCTTTTGAAGTTGTACCTAACATAAGAGTTCAGGGTAACAGTGATAAAGTAACTAATTTATTGTTCCATCCCGGCGTTTTAGTTGCTCTTGGAGACGGTTACACTTTTGCAGGAAGAGCCGCTTTTGAAAGCAGCGGCAGATACGGCATAACTCCCGTTATCAATAAAACGATTCTAAAAAGCGATAATTGCAGTTACTTCGCCGCTATTCCTTTTCCTATTCGTTTTGGCAACGATCATCCTGCCTCTTTTACAGTTGGTTTTCAATTCGGAATTGCTTTTTAAATATCATGTTTTCAAACTTTAGAAGAAACCTATATTATAGCTTTTGGAGAGGAAGCTGATAATATATTTACTTTTTTTGTTTCAGGTTTCAGGTATATCTTTGTAAAAGTTCAAACTTTGAAAAAGATTGATAGTTACAGAAAACTTGAAACCTGAAACAAAAATTACCCTTTATTTATAAGTTCTTTTACTCTTCCAAACACAAATTTTGCCTGTTCATCATAAATGATCATTTCAAAGTCTTGTGTTCCTTCAATAAAATTTCCTTGCTTTTTTGTATCTGAATATACTTTCTGAAAGAATTGGTCTCGTTTTTTAAGCCATTCTAATTGTTCTTTCTTTAATTTAGACTGTTCTTTTGAACTTATCTTAGACTTAAGATTTTTATAAGACACATTTAGCAGGCTATCTGACTGATTGTAATACTCAAGGGCGCAGTTACGCATATTTTGACCTTTATTCAAACATTTTTGATAATCGGATTTCATTTTATAAACCGTTTCAAGTGTTTGCGAATTACAGTACATCGAAGCTAGAATACACACTAATATGATTGATTTTTGCATCATAATTTAATTTTTAAAATGTGAAATTTACAAAGTTTTTCTTTTCACCCGAAATTAAAATTAAGAAAAATCTGAAATAAATTTATTGTATTGCAAGCAGACTATCAACCTTATCTTCTAACTCTTTTCCGTGAATATTTTTAGCTATAATAATTCCGTTTTTATCTACTAAAAAATTTAACGGAACAGATTGAAGCATGTAATCACCTACAACCGGAGACTTCCAGTATTTTAAATCACTTACTTGTATCCACGGTAATTTTCCTTTGGCAATTGCAGCTAACCACAAAGGCTTTTTAGTATCCATAGAAACACTGTAAATAGAAAATTTATCAGGATAAGCTGCGTATAATTTTTGCAGTAAAGGCTGTTCTTTAATACATGGTCCGCACCAGGAAGCCCAAAAATCGATCAAAGTCAAAGAACCTCTTAAAGACGAAAGCACCTCATTGTTTCCTTTTGTATCAGGAAGATCAATTTCTGGCGCAATATCACCAATGTCAGTACCTACAACCTGCGCTTTTGAAGTGGTAATTACACAGCATAAAAAACCTAAAACAAGTAATGTTTTTTTCATAATTTATTAAGTTTAATTTATTTGGGGATTATTAATCATAACGTTTACAAATATAAATTTCTTTATTAAATATTCCATCCTTTTACTCCATGGTTCTCTCCTCTATCATAAAATTATCCTAAAAACATTTTACTTAATTGATATATCGGGAAAAGTCGATATATTTGCATCATGGAAAATATAGAAATTTTTAAGGCACTCTCTAACAAGTCCAGACTGCAAATGCTGGAATGGCTGAAGGAACCCGAAATAAACTTTCCCGGCCAGCTCGAACACGGCGGATTTGAACACGGAGTATGTGTGGGTCAAATTCAGGCTAAGGCGGGTTTGACACAATCTACTGTATCTGAATACTTGTCTATTTTACAACGCGCCGGTTTTATCGAAGCCAAACGTGTTGGGCAATGGACTTATTATAAACGTAACGAAGGTGCCTTTGAAGCACTCAGTAAATTAATTCAATCTAATTTGTAAATTACTATGAGCACAAACAACCTGTTTTCTCCGTTTAACCTAAAAACGTTAAACTTAAAAAACCGAATCGTAATGGCGCCTATGACGCGCTCATTTTCTCCAAACGGAGTTCCAACTGATGATGTAGCAGCTTACTACCAAAAAAGAGCTGAAGGTGAAGTTGGTTTAATATTATCTGAAGGAACTGTTATCGACAGAAAATCATCATCTAATGATGCTAATGTTCCTCATTTTTATGGCGACCTGGCTTTAAACGGCTGGAAAAAAGTTATTGACGAAGTTCATGCTGCCGGCGGAAAAATGGGCCCGCAGATCTGGCATATGGGAATTATGGACAACCATCATTCCGGCTGGGTTCCTCCTGTTCCATTTGAAGGTCCGTCTGGATTAAACCGTCCTGATTTTAGAAACGGAATTGCAATGTCTGAAAAAGATATTGAAGACACGATTCTTGCTTTTGGTAAAGCTGCTGCCGATGCTAAAAGACTTGGTTTTGATACTATCGAAATTCACGGTGCGCACGGCTATTTAATTGATCAGTTTTTTAGAGCCGAAACGAATTTACGTGAAGACATTTATGGCGGAAAAACACTGCCGGAACGTAATCGTTTTGCTATTGAGGTTATAAAAGAAATCAGAAAACAAGTAGGAAATGATTTTGCTGTAATTATGCGTTTTTCTCAATTTAAACCTTCTGATTACAATTATAAACTGGCTGAAAATCCGCAGGAATTAGAAGCTTGGCTTACTCCTCTTGTTGATGCCGGAGTTGATATTATTCACGCTTCACAGCGTCGTTTCTGGGAACCTGAATTTGAAGGATCTGATTTAAACTTTGCGGGATGGGCTAAAAAAGTAACCGGAGCGCCAACTATTACAGTAGGTTCTGTTGGTTTATCTGGTGATTTCTTTGGTGCTTTTGCCGGAGAAAGTTCTGAGCCGACTTCTTTAGACGAATTAAACAGACGTTTCGACAGAGGCGATTTTGATTTGGTTGCCGTAGGAAGACCTCTTTTATCTGATCCTAACTGGGTTGCTAAAATTAAAGCAGGAAAAACAGATCAGTTAAAAGGTTTCAGTAAAGAAGCTTTAGGAGCTTTAGTTTTAGAATAAGTTTTTAAAGGTACTAAGCCTCTAAGATTCTGAGGCAATAAGTTTTTTTGAATAGCATAATTAAAAAATTTATCTTTGCAGTCATGAAATTTTTGAACAGCATATTACGCCTTCCTTTTTTCAGCACTTATTATTATGCAATAATACCTGCTCGGATAGGCTATGCATATAATTCAACGTATTCACGACTGTAAATTAGTATTATAAATTATATAAACCTTAAAGCCCGGGCATTTTGTCCGGGCTTTTTTATTTTCAAAAAAATGGAAACAATTCAAAAACTTAAAGAAAACACCGCCATCTTCTTACCGGAAAATGGTCTGGAAGAAAAATTAAATCAGGCTGAAAAAGAAAACAGAAAACTGATTATTAAACTGGGATTTGATCCTACTGCGCCTGATTTGCACTTAGGACATGCCGTTGTATTAAAAAAATTAAAGCAATTTCAGGATTTAGGACATCAAATTGTGATTTTGGTGGGAAGTTTTACAGCCAGAATTGGCGATCCAACCGGAAAAAACAAAAGCAGAAAACCTCTAAATGTCCAAGAAGTACAGCACAATGCCGAAACTTATATTGCTCAATTATCGAAAATCATTGATGTAGAGAAAGCACAGATTGTTTTTAATTCTGACTGGCTCGAGTCTCTTTCTTTTTCTGAAATAATTCAGATCATGTCAAACGTAACGGTTGCACAGCTCATGCAGCGAAATGATTTTAATAAACGTTTTACCGAAAATACACCTATTGCCATGCATGAATTAGTGTACCCAATTCTGCAGGGTTTTGATTCGGTTAAAATTAATGCCGATATTGAAATGGGCGGTACAGATCAGCTTTTTAATTGTACTATGGGAAGACAATTACAGGAAACCTTTAAAAAATCGCCGCAAATCGTAATGTGTATTCCTTTGTTGAGAGGATTGGACGGAAAGGAAAAAATGAGCAAATCGCTCAATAATATCATTGGTTTAACAGACGAACCTAATGAAATGTTTGGTAAAACAATGTCAATTCCTGATGATCTTATTTTGGAATTCTTAGAACTGACAACTGATTTTTCTACAGAAGAAAAACAAGAAATCAAAAATCGGTTGAAAGAGGAAAATCCAATGAACATCAAAAAAATAATTGCAAAAAACATCATCAGTCAATACCATGATGAGAAAAAAGCAGATAAAGCAGAAGATTTTTTTGTGAATCAGTTTCAGAACAAAAACTTTGAGGAAAAATCGTTTGTTCCTGTTTTGATTTCTTCTTTAGAAAATAAATCTAATCAAATGGCTTTAATTGATCTTTGTGCTTTTATAAAAAATGACATTACAAAATCAGCAAACAGAAGGCTGATCGAAAGCGGTGCTGTTCAAGTAAATAATCTAAAAATTACAAATCCGTACGAATTGATTCAGTTGAAAAAGGAAACCAAAATTAAAATTGGAAAACGAAATTTCTATGAATTGCTTTAGATTTTATGTTTAGAGAAAGAGAGTGACATAGAGACAAAGGTTTCTTTGATTGTCTTTTTTCGAAAAACAAAAGGGATAAACAATTAAGTCTATCCCTTTTTTGAAATTTCATAACTAACAAAATTAAGAAATTCAATATTTTTAGTGAGGTTTAGAGGGACAAAGTTCTTCCCTTTGTACCTCTGAACCTTTGTGTCTTTGAACCTAAACTTAACTCCTTCTTTTTTGAAATTTATTCTGAAGCCAGTTACGAACCGGTTCATCATATAATTTTAAACATAAATAGGCAATAGTTATGCTGGCAAATAAAACACCAATTCCTAATATATAACCGTCTTTTAATGGAACTTTATTTTCAATAACCCAGCCCATATACCAATAAATTAATGGATAATGTATTATGTAAATAGGATACGAAATATCTCCTAAGGCTTTACATATTTTAAGTGAAATTGGATTTTTAATTTCGCCTCCGGCACCAATGGCAACAATTAACGGGAATAAAAAAATAATACTAAAAGATTCATATAAACCGTTCATCCATAAAGTATTTTCATCCCCAAATCTTGGCATCCAGAATATAACTATAATCATAATACTGCAAATCCAGAAAGCACCTTTAATATGAATTAGTTTTCCTAAACGAGAAAGCAGAACCCCAGCAAAAAATGGATATAATAAACGTGTAAAACCCACATTCATTTGTTCCAGATTTAAGGACCATCCGCCAATTACATCCCCTTTTGGGCCAAATACAGTATAGTTTATTAAAAGTCCAGCAAATATCAATACGAATACTGATAGTACTTTATTTGAAAATTTGCGAAAAATTAGGGCGTACAAGATGTTAGCAATATATTCAAAAAAAAGTGACCATGCCGGACCATTTAAAGGATGCATTTCTCCCCAGCCTCTAATTTCCATTGACGGCGGAATTGGAAGCAGTGTAAAACCAATTACCATTGTTAATAATAACTTCCAAACGGGCATTGTTGCTATTTGCGGAAAAACACTTGATTCTTGAAAATAATAAAAAATGGCTCCAATTATCATTCCCATAATTACCATGGGCTGTAAGCGGATTAAGCGTCGTTTGTAAAACTCCCATTGGGTTAACTTACTCCAGCGGTCATCATAGGCGTATGCTACAACAAATCCTGAGAGAAGAAAAAAGAAGTCTACGGCAAGATAACCGTGATTCATAATTTGTTTAAAACGGCTTCCTTCATTAAAAGCTTCGAAAATGTGGAAAATTACAACCAATACAGCGGCAACTCCTCGAAGTCCGTCTAAAATTTCATAGTGTTTTTTGGGTTGAATGTCAACTGAAACTGAACTCATAAAATGGTTAATTATTAATGGTTAATAGTTAGTTATAATTGTTTTATTGGTGATTTTAAGCCATTCTGATATTCGCTGGTCCGGAAGATGTTTTTACAGTGAAATTTTCGAATTTAGCTTCGAAACCTTTTCCGTCTAGAGATACAGCCATTAACCCAACTTGTACAGGTGTGTATTATTTTGTAAAGGTGCATTTCTGTTCATGATACAATTTTGTCATCAAAAGATATTAAGAAAATTAAGCTGAACTTAATAAATCTTGTTTTAGCGTCAAAACAATTAAGAAAATAAAGTTCTCTTAATCATCCTAATGGTAAAATTAAATCAAAAGCAAAGCTGCAAATTTTTACACTTGCAGCTTTTACTAACCAACCAATTTAGAAATAATGAAATTATTGAAGTGAGAAGCCCACTTTCGATTTTATATCTGTTGAAGATGCTCCAACAATTGCTTCAAAAGCACCCGGTTCTGCAACCCAGTCGTGTTTTTTATCATCAAAGAAACTTAAGGCAGTTTTATCGATAGTAAACGTAACTGTTTTTTCTTCTCCCGCTTTTAGCGAAACTTTTTCAAATCCTTTTAATTCTTTTACCGGACGTGGTAATGAAGATTTTAAATCGCTGATATAAAGCTGAACAACTTCAGATCCTTCTCTGCTTCCTGTATTTTTCACATTCACAGAAAATGTAATTTTATCGCTGCTTGAAAGTTGTTTTTTATCAGCTGTTACTTTTCCGTAAGCAAAAGTTGTGTAGCTTAATCCGTGTCCGAAAGAAAACAATGGTTTAACTTTATTTTTATCAGCCCAGCGGTATCCAACAAAAATTCCTTCGTTGTATTTTACCTCATCGCCGCCTGGAAATTCTCCTAAAGCGTGAGCTCCGTTATCAGCTAATTTTACAGGGAAAGTAAAAGAAAGTTTTCCAGAAGGGTTTACATCTCCAACTAAAACATTTGCCAAAGCGTTTCCAGCCTCAGTTCCTAAAAACCATCCCTGAACAATTCCAGGAACTTCTTTTACCCACGGCATTGCAACTGCATTTCCTGAAATATTTACAAAAACAATGTTTTTATTTACTTTCGCTAATTCGCTGATTAATTTATCCTGACCATAAGGCAATTCCAATTGTTTACGATCGTGTCCTTCATCATCCTGATTTGGGCTTTTGTTCAAACCTCCAATAAAAAGAACGATATCTGCATCTTTAGCTGCTTTTAAAGCTTCGGCAGTTAATTCAGCCTGTGGACGTTTTTCTTCTAAGCTTACTTTTGCAACAACTCCGTTGTAGTTACTTGTTGGGTCTCCCACATAACCGCGTGCATACACGATTTCAGCCTGATTTCCAATTCTTTTCTTTAAACCTTCAAGAGGTGTAATTTCGTATCTTGCTTTAAGAGAAGAACTTCCCCCTCCTACTGTCATCATTTTAATAGCATTTTCTCCAATTACTGCAATTTTCTTAGTTTTAGAAAGATTAATTGGAAGAATGTTATTGTTGTTTTGTAATAATACAATTCCTTCTTCGGCAATTTTACGGCCTGCATCAGCGTGCTCTTGTGTTCCAAAAGATCCAAATGGACGATTTCTATCCATTGTAGTCAAGAAAGATAAACGTAAAATACGACGTACTTTTTCGTCTAACTCTTTTGTGCCTACTTCACCTTTTTTAATCATTTCTGAATATGGTTTTGCTAAGTAATAGTTATCATAAGCATTACTTGTTCCCCATGAAAGACCATTTGTCCAAGAACCAAATTCCATATCAAGACCATTGTGAATAGCTTGTTTGGTATCATTTACTCCTCCCCAGTCTGAAACTACAACACCTTTAAAGCCCCATTCGCCTCGAAGAATATCGTTTAACAAATATTCGTTGTGGCAGCATTGCTGTCCTTTGTATTTATTGTAAGATCCCATAATCGACCAAACATCGCCTTCCTGAACTGCAGCTTTAAAAGCCGGAAGATAAATTTCGTACAATGCACGATCATCAACGATTACGTTTACAGAATTACGGTTTGTTTCCTGATTGTTTAATGCAAAGTGTTTTACACAAGCAGCAACACCGTTTGACTGCACTCCTTTAATATAAGGTACAACCATTTTTGCGGCCAAAAACGGATCTTCTCCCATGTATTCGAAATTACGGCCGTTTAATGGACTTCTGTAAATGTTTACTCCAGGTCCTAATAGTACGTTTTTGTTACGGTAACGTGCTTCTTCTCCAATTGATTTTCCGTATAAAGAAGATAGTTCTTTGTTCCATGTTGAAGAAAGAGCTGTTAAAGCTGGAAATGCGATACAAGAGTCATTTGTCCATCCAGCCTGATCCCATTCGTCCCATTTTACTTCAGTACGAATTCCGTGCGGTCCGTCGGTCATCCAGTTTTCAGGAATTCCTAGACGTTTCACTCCAGGTGAACTAAATTTAGACTGCGCATGAATCATGGCAATTTTCTCTTCGGTTGTCATTCTTTTAAGCGCATCTTCTACACGCTCATCAATTGGCTTCTTATCATCAAGATAAACCGGAACTTTATTTTGTGCATTCAATCCGAATGAACTCAATAAAACTAAAACAACGATTGTTTTAACGTTTTTAAACATAACTATTATAATTTATTTAAGCATTCAATTTCTAAAAAGATACTATTGGTCAGAAGTACCTTTTAATAATATTGTAAAACTAAAACGTTATCGTACATGTTACATTTTTAAACGCAAAAAAGTAGTGATTTAAAAAATTAAATAATTGATTAACAATTAAATAAATAAAAAAAAGCACTAAAAAAAGTAGTGCTTTTAAAATGTTTATTTAGGATTTTAATGCCATTGAGCCAATTTTCATGACCATTTCTTCAAAATCATTTCTCGAAACTGCGGCTTTATTCCTGCCCCGTGTTCTGTAATTGTAAATTGTGCTTAAAGAATAACGAAGAAATGCCGCTATCTTAACACTGTCTGTAATTCCAAGTCGGATTAAAGCGAAAATTCGAAGCTCCGTATTCAGCAGTTCTCCTTGTTTTAAAACAATCTGTTCTTCGGGAATTAAAAGCGCATTAAAATCTTTTACAAACGTTGGATAAAGATTTAGAAATATAATGTCAAAATTCTTGTAAAGCTCTTCGAGTTCATTATCAACTAAAGTAGTCGATTTTAGCATTTTGTAAATTTCATCAAACTGTTTAGCCGTTGCTTTTTTATTTAAAATGATACGGTAATTCTCAAGTTTGTTAATATATGTAGAACAAAGGCTGAAAAAATGCGCAATGTATTCTTCTTTAACATGATTAGATTCTGATAACTGCGAATTGGTTTCTTGCAGCTGTTCGTTTGTCTCGGTTATTTCTTTATTTAATTTTGCCAGTTTTTGAGTCGTTTCATACAATTCAGCACGAATTTTAGAAACCTTTTTCATTTGCTTGTAAACATAAATTACTGCGGCAACTAAAAAAACAGATAATAAGCTGATGCAGATTAAGTATAACTGTAATTCAGTTTTTCGCTTGGCTTCTTTCTCTAAATAAACGGTATTGATAATCGAATATACTTCTGACATTAAAAGTGTACGGAATTGTACATTACAATATAAGGCATCTTCAATGGCTGATTGTGTAAGCTTGTAAGCCATATCTACATCGCCAATTTCATAAAAAACTAAAGCAAGTTCCTGCAGTGAAGCATTATCTTTATTTGCATTTTTTAAATCTGATGCGGCCGAAAGTGCGTAATATTTCTTTCTAAGCTCCAGATTGTTTGTTGCTTCATTAATTTTACCAAGCAAATAGGTAATCATAGCATACTGCGGATTCTCTTCTGGAGTATTTTTTAATAATGCCAGTAATTGCTTTTGTGTATTACCAAATTTTCTAAGAAAAATGTTCTGCTGGATTCTGTTGATTTTATAATCTAATGTTTTAGGATCTAAAACTTTAAGCAGCGAATCTCTGTATTTTATAATCTGCAGGCGATATTCCTCATTATAGCTGTTTGCCGCATAATGTTCAAAAAACTCGCGATAAGAAATATAATAAGTAGGCAGTAAATGTGCCGAAAGTGTTTTTTTGTTGATGCTTTTCAGAATGGCTTCAGATTCGCGGTATTTACCTGAAGATGAATATAAGGTAACTAATTGCAGATTAGCCAGATCTTCCAGTTCTTTATTTTGAAGCTGTACAGCAATCTTCAAATTCTTTTTCACATACAATATTGCCGAATCTGAATTGAATTTTTGATATTCTGTATATAACGTTTTGTTGTAATTGTATTCTTGTTCCTGAGTTAAGTTATCAGATTTTATTTTTTTGAAATTCAAAATTCGTTCTTCTTTCAGCCTTACATAATGCTCTTTATTTTTTAAAGCAAAATTGAGCTTAGTTAAAATAGTATCAGTACTATCCAACGCAAAAACCGGAAAGCAGATAAGAACTATAAAAGATAACAGGAATAGATTTTTCAAACTAATTAAGAGATAAATGAAACGCACAAATATACTAAAGTGTAAAATAGAAAAATATCTTTTCTACCACGTATTACAAGTATCGTTTTTCATAATTTTGTTACAATAAAAATTTAACCTAAAACTTAAAATTATGCCGCACTTTATAATAGATTGTTCAGAAAATGTAATTCGGTTAAAATCTGCAGATGATATAATGCAGGAAGTTTTTGACGCAGCTTTATCAACTGGATTATTTACGGCATCTGAAATTAAAGTACGCATCAATCCTTTTAGTTATTACAACAACGGAAATACTCTGGATGATTTTATACACGTTTTTAGTTACATAATGGAAGGCCGAAACGACGATCAGAAAGGGAATTTATCTAAAGTAATCGTAACAAAACTAAACTCTTTACTTCCACAGGTTCCTGTAATTTCTATCAACATTCAGGATTTTGAAAAATCAAATTATTTCAACAAAACAATGATTTAAAACTGATTATCTTTCAAATAAGATATAAGAAAACTTATTTCATATTACAAATGATATAAAAAAACAATTCCACTTAATTATTCTATTCGAATATTCAAGTGGAATTTTTTGATTAAAAAATTTAAACCGCAATTGGTGCTGCTAAACAGCTTTCCGGAATATCAAAGGCATTTACCAACGCTACGGCGTCCGGACGAATATCCCAGCAAAGCTGATTTACAATTTTACGGACTGCCTTGGTTTTTACAGCTTCCATATAGCCGTCTTCTAAATACCAGGCTTTGTTTTTTTCTATCTGCGAAAGCGCATATAACTGATATAATTTTGTCAATATTTGCTTTGAGTTTTCGTCTTCGATGGTTTTAACAGCTTCCTGAAACTGTTCTAAAACAATACGTTCCAGATAAGCCTGAGCTACATCGATCATTTGATGCTGTACAACATTAAAAGCATCATAGGCTTCTAATCCGCCGTCGACTAATTTCTTGATACGTCTTGCTGCCGAAGCCAGAATTGTTTTTTCTCTATGTACAAAAGCCTGCAGATGAAACTCCGTATCAAGTAAATGTTCGTCGTCTGTTCTTCGGGTCGCGATTGGATTTTTTTCTGTAATTGCCGTTTTGGCATTTTCATATACATAATTGATGATTCCCAAAGAACCCATTTCGCCAAAAGACTTTCTGAATTCAGATAGACGGTTTTTAGCTACTAACTGCATTAAAACTGTATTATCACCTTCAAAAGTGGTGTAAATTTCAGTATCATTTTTAAGTGCATCAATTCTGTTTTCAGATAAATAACCTTTTCCGCCGCAGGCTTCACGGCATTCCTGCAAGATATCTCTTGTACTCCAGGTTGAATAGGATTTCATTCCTGCGGCAAGTGCTTCAATTTCCTGCATTTCTTCTTCTTTCTTATTCAAAAATCTTTTGGTAAGGTATTGAAGCGCAAAATGAACAGCATAGGTTTTTGCCAAATGCGGTAATAATCTGCGCTGGTGCATTCTGTAATTTAAAATTGGAACTTCAGATCCGCCTTCAGGACCAAATTGTCGGCGCTGGTCGCTGTAACGAATGGCAATAGTTAATCCGGATTTGGCTGCTGCCAAAGCTGAACGCGGAATCCCGATTCTTCCTCCCACCAAAGTTCCTAACATCGTAAAAAATCTTCGGTTATCACTCGGAATCGGACTTTCAAATTCTCCTTTATCGTTTACAGAAGCAAAACGATCCAGCATATTTTCTTTTGGAATCACGACATTATCAAAGCTGATTGTTCCGTTGTCTACTCCGTTTAATCCCATTTTATGACCGCAGTCACCAATTGTTACTCCTTTTACCGTATTGCCGTTTGTGTCACGCAATGGCACTACAAAAGCATTTACGCCATAATCATGATTGTCTATAACTAATTTAGCAAAAACCGTTGCCATCTGACCATGAACTGCAGCGTTACCGATGTATTCTTTTTGAGCATTTTTGTTTGGTGTATGTATGGTAAAAGTTTTGTCTGAATGATTATAAGTTGCAGTAGTTTCCAGACCTTTTACGTTCGATCCGTGATGTGTTTCGGTCATTGCAAAACAACCCGGAAGTTTTAGCGAACCTATATCTTTTAAATATTTAGCATAATGTTTTTCAGTTCCAAGAGACTGAACACTCATACCCCAAAGTCCAAACTGAACGCCAAATTTTATCACTAAACTTAAATCGTGATAACTCAGCGTTTCCATAATAGCAAAATAATCTTCTACATTGCCTCCGCCGCCATATTCTTTTGGATATGCCATATTTCCTAAGTTTTCATCGGCCAGAATTTTACACCAATTGTAAACCGTCTGGCGGAAAACGCTAATATCTGTAGATGTTTCGTATGCAAACTCTGGTCGGGAAATAACCGATTTTACCTTTTTTATAATTGGTGCTTCTTTCCCATCCAGAAATTCAGTTATTTTCTGAATATCAAAATTGCTTGTAGTATGTGAATTTGCGGTAAAAGAATCGGCTTTTGTTTTAAAGTTCTGAAGCGCTTCTTCGCCTAAAATTCCAAGATCATTTTCAAGTTTTATAAAATCTGATTCAATTGGCGTTAAATCTAAATCACTTCCCGAAAGCGCTTCTGCAATATCAAATATTGATTTAATTGAAGATTTATCCTGAATACTTTTTTCAATGTCTAATTTCCATTGTGTGAGTTCGTTTCGTGAAGGCGGATTTGAAATGTCTACTTTAGACAGTAAATATTCTTTTTCTTCTTCTGATAAAACATTTAAGGAGTTTATAAATTCTTTTAGTGTCGAAAATTCTTTTTGAGTCAAAAGATCATCAGACCACACTAAATAAAACAACGGAGTAAAGGCTTGAAGTTTAGCTGGTTTCATATAATAGAGATTCGGTTTTTAATTATTTTTTGCCACAGATTACACAGATTAAAGGGATTTTTTTGCCGGAGTTTTTAAAACAAAGAAAATAATCCGTTTAATCTGTACAATCTGCGGTGTGTATTTCATTTTACTGCATAAAAAAACAGGAATGAAAAATACTCATTCCTGTTTAATATTCCTGTTAAGATTCTCGTAATTTTATACCTTAAACCAATAAAAAATACAAGATTAACTTAGTGAGAATCTTTAGACGACAGGATATATTTCTGTTTTATAGCAAAAATATGATGTGAATTAAAAACTAACACTGCAATAAAAATAATGCCGTAAGCACTGATTTGCAAAGCACTGATTTTTTCGTGATAGACAAAATTTGCTAATAAAAAAGCAATCATCGGATTTACATTTAACAACATTCCAACGGTTGATGAGTTGATTCCTGAAAGGGCGTACAAGTTTAGGAACAATGGAATAATTGTAAATGCAATGGCGATGGTTTCTATACAGAAATAAAATTTAAATTCAGTTGGAATAGGCCCGCTGTATTCCGGATAAAAAGGGAATAATAAAATAGCTGCCAAAGTAATATGAAATGTCAGTACAATGAACCTGTCAAAACCTTTGTTAACACGCTGACTTACCAGATAACATGCATAAGTAAAACCGATAATAATACTGAAAAACATATCCATAATATCGGCATAGGACAATAACAAACATCCTAAAATGCTTAAACCAACTGCCAGCCATTGTGTTTTTGCCAGTTTTTCTTTTAGGATAAAAAATGCCAGTAATGTGGTTAAAATTGGGCACACTAAATAAGCCAGAGAAGTTGCTTTTACACTTACATGATTCATTACATAAATAAACGTGAACCAGTTCGCCATTAAAAAGAAACTCCCGCCAATGTTTAATAAAACTGCTTTTTTCTTTTCAGAATCAGGTAAGGATTTGAAAATTGCAATGGTTTCCTGAAATGCTTTTCTTTTAAATAAAAAGGTAATTAAAAGCATTAAAATACTACAGCTGAAAACGCGATAAAACAAAATATCGAGCGCAGGATATTCGTGTATTGGTCTTAAAACCAAACTAAAAAATCCCCAAGTGGTATAGGCAGTAATTGCAGCGATGTAATATTTAGTGGTTTTCACGACAGTTTTTGTTTTTTGAAGAGACAAATTTCTAAAAAATAAAATAGCAATACAGATACAGTTTTTGTAAATTGCACCATAACAGTTTAATTTTATGGGAAACTCAAATTACTTATATCTACAGTTTGCAGACGTGATTGAAAAACAAATCAAATCAGGTCTTTTAAATGTTGGCGATAAACTGCCGTCGATAAGAGAAGTCTGTGCAGAAACGGGTTACAGCATGAGTACGGTAAGCAAAGCGTATTATGAAGTTGAAAGCCGTTCGCTGATTGAATCGCGCCCGCAGTCTGGTTATTATGTGAGTAATATTTCGGCGAGAACTATTCCTGAACCTTCTGCCAGCACACCAATTTTAAGTGTCGAAAATATTGAACGCGAAGATTTAGTGGATTTGGTTTACGGCGATATGCGCAAAAAAGACTTAACGATGCTTTCGCTTGGCTTTCCTTCAAATGAACTGTTACCAATTGCAAAACTGAATAAAGGGATGGTTCAGGCAATGCGCCAATTACCAAACAGCGGTACAAGTTATGAGGAAATTCAGGGAAACAGTAATTTAAGAAAAGAGATTGCGCGCTGGTCTTTTACATGGGGCGGTTCTTTGACTGAAGAAGATATTATTACAACTCCGGGCTGTATTTCGGCTATTTCAGATTGTTTACTGGCTTTGACAAAACCGGGAGACACAATTATTACCGAAAGTCCGGTATATTTTGGTATTCTGCAATTAGCCAGATCTTTGGGTTTGTATGTAATGGAACTTCCTACTAATATGACAACGGGAATTGAACTTGAAGCTGTTAAAAAAACACTTTCGGCAAACAAAGTTAAAGCTTGTGTTTTGATGAGCAATTTCAGCAATCCGTCTGGAAGTATGATGCAGAATGAACACAAAAAAGAAATTGTCCGCTTGATGGATTTCTATAATGTTCCGTTAATTGAAGATGATATTCACGGCGATTTATATTTTGGCTCAAGCCGACCGACCAATTGCAAAACCTATGACGAAAGCGGTATTGTACTTTGCTGCAGTTCTGTTTCTAAAACTCTGGCACCGGGTTATCGCGTTGGATGGGTTTCTCCGGGAAAATTTAAAAAAGAAATCCTGAGAGCAAAATTATATCATACGATCTCCTCTCCTACTATTACGCATGAAGTGGTAGGCGATTTTTTAAAAAACGGACGTTATGAAAATCATCTCCGCAAAATTCGCCAAATCCTGAACCGAAACTGCAATAATTATATCAATACAGTTTTAGAATCATTTCCGGCTGGTACAAAAGTAAGCCAGCCTCAAGGCGGATTTTTCCTTTGGGTTGAATTGGATAAAAAAATCGACACTTCTGCTTTTTATCATTTGGCATTAAAACATAATATAAGCATTGCGCCGGGAAGAATTTTTTCTTTCCAGGATCAATTTTCAAATTGTATGCGTTTGAGTTTTGGACTTCCATGGACGAATGAACTGCGTGAATCTATTCGAACTTTAGGAAGACTGGCAAAAAGTATTTAGAAAATACGTTTTATAAAAAAACCGGACAGTGCAACTACTCACCATCCGGCCAACAATTAATTAAAGAGACCAAAATTAAAAAGTTATAAAACGAAATAAGCGTCTTTTTCGACTTTCTTAGGTTCGTCTTTTAGATCAAATTCTTTCAGGATATCAAATTCACTTTGATATTCATTCAGCATTTGCTTGATATTTTTTTCAATTGTATTGGCAATTGCTGTTACAGGCGTATCTGTTGGTCTGTTCTCAAATGGATCCTGTAAATGTATTGCCATTCTTTCGATTAAAAAGAAAGCCCCACCAATTGCTGTAATCAACGGAATTGCAAACCAGCTTAATACACTAGTCAGTCCAAACGGCAGTAATAAAATAAACAAACACAAGGTCAGCCTAATGTACATACTGTATGTGGTTGGAAAAATGGTGTTTTTAATTCTCTCGCATTTTCCCATTTCGTCACATAATCTCGATAATGTATTATCGATTTCAACCTGTTGGTACATATTGATTTTCTTCTCGATTTTAGCATTTCTAAGATCGCGCGCATGAAGCATTAAAATAGCATTTGGAACGTTTTGATGGTTCTTGATGTATTTTATTTCTTCATCGCTCATTAAACCTTTTAACGGTTTTATAGCGTCTCGGTTTCGAAGCGATTCTCCTAAACTATAACACCAGGCGATTTGTCTTTTCGCAAAATTTTCTTTGAATTCGCTTGCTTCAACAGAAAAATCAGGATCTTTATAAAACGTCAGCACCTGACGAATTAAGGTTCTCGAATCGTTTACCACGGCTCCCCACACAATTCGGGCTTCCCACCAGCGGTCATAAGCCTGATTGGATTTAAAAGCTAATAATAGAGATATAATGGTTCCAATCATGGTTGGAATCGCAATTGGAATATCTACGGGAAGTGTAACAAAATAATGGTGAAATATTTCAAATAGTACGGTATAAGCCAGTACCAGAGCAATTTCTACTTTAATTTTCCCGAGAACGTACTTCATTGGTATTCTTTTTCTTAATAACATATTTTCGGTTTTAAATTAAATTAATATTACGGTAATTAGTTCTTAGTAATTAGTGATTCGTTTTAGATTTAAAAAAATAATATTAAAACTAATCACTATTTACCAGGGACTGAGCACTAATTACTAAGCACCAGAAACTAAGCCAGCTCCTCATATAATGAAAGCACCGGAAGTCCCAGTTTTTCATTAATATCTTGTTTTTTTACTTTTTTAAATTTGATTTTTTCTCCTTTACGGGTTTCTACCAGTAAATCTATTTCGTATTTCGAAATGGCTTCGGTTAAATAAGGCGCAACTTCTTCGTAATTATCGTCGATTTTGGAAGTCTGGCTTACAATTTCATACGAGAAATTCTGATTTAAATACTGCTGCACATCTTTTACATGAATATTAGCACTGCTGTTTTCAATATAAAGTGCTTTTGTGAAATCTTGTTTGAACTGTTCGTTTCCTAAATGCAGAATAGGGCATTTTTGATTTGCGGCTAATTGTACTAAATATTGGTGAATGCGCTTTGTTTCCTGTTTATAAGAATGGGTCAGAATAACCAATTTTACAGCAAAATGCTCGATAATTCCTCTAAAAATGGGAGACGAAAGTCCGTATTGATTATGGATTTTAATTTTGCAGTTTTTAGTATGATCAATCATATATCTGCAGGTTTCGAGAACTTCTTCCTGACTTTTGGTAAGTCCGGTTCTCATTTCTCTTAAAAAATTAGAGGATGAAAAGGCATCCGGAGTTTCAGAAACCATCATTAGAACAATTTCACAGCCTGATTCTTTTGCCTGACTAATTGCTGATTTTACAGCAGAAATTGTATCATCTTTTAAAGTAGTAGGTATTAGGAAATTTTTCATATGTATAATCTTTTAGTTTATACATACAAAATAACTGCCTGAAAATTAGAAGGGTCTTAATCTTAAATTAGATTTTTCTAAGATTCAACATTAGAATTTTTAATGTTGTTCTTTTTCGGATTTGTTTTTTTAAAGATGATGGTCACAATCGTACCTTTATTTTGTTCTGATTGTACTTGTATTTCTCCGTCGTGCATGCGAATGATTTTTGAAGCCAATGGAAGACCTAAACCGTAACCTATATATTTGGCCGCAATTTTACCTCTAAAGAAAGGTTCATACAAATGCGGAATATCTTCCGGCGGAATTCCGATTCCGATATCATTAATCGAAATTTTAATCGCATCCAGATTTGCCGAAAGTGTTACAAATACTTCATTATTGTCTGAATATTTAACGCCGTTAGTTATAATATTATTGATCGCCAGTTCTAAAAGCGGTTTATTGCAGGGAATTAAAAGTAAATTAGAATCTTTTGGCGCAAAATTCATTTTAATACTCACACGGTTGTCCGGGAAAATTTTATCTAAATCAGATTTTACGTCCAACAGTAATTCATCGATTCTGGCTATATCCAAAACCTGTTTATTTCCATCGTAACCCGTTTGAGTCAGTTTTAATAAACTTTCAGTAAGGTTTCCTAATCTTGAAGCCTGTCCGTATATGTTTTGTAATGATTCTATATATTCTGCTACTTCACGTTCTTTTAGAAGCATAATTTCAGCCTCGGCAATAATCGTAGTAATTGGCGTTTTTAATTCATGCGAAGCATTATTTATAAAATTGGCCTGAATTTCAAATGATGTTTCAAGCCTGTCAAGCATATCATTGAAGGTTTCTGTAAGATCTGAAATTTCATCAGAGTTTTTAACGGCCGGCAATCGGTTATGAAGATTTGAAGCACTGATTCTGTTAACTTCTTTTGTTATTCTTGCTACAGGATTTATAACTCTTTTAGCCAGAAAACGACCTAAAAAGAAAGCCAGAAGTATAAAACCAATACCCCCAAAAAGCAATATTTTGACAATATAAACGGTTGTAGTTTTTCCTCTGCGGTCGCGCGCGCCAACAATTACAATATATTTTTGGTCTCTTTCTGTAAAAACCTGCCCAAGATAATATTTGCTGTTGACTTCAAAATAATCTTCTCCGGTTGCAAGGATATTAGAATAAAACTTATTTGGAAGATTTAATTTAGTATTATAATCGAAGCTATTGGCACTGTTTATTTTAAGAACATATTCTTCTTCTTCAATAAGTTCCTCAAGCCCGTTTTTCTTTAAATTGCTGTAATATTTGATTTTTTCGGGATCATGCTGAAAATGGATCGAAGCTACAATTTTTGCGCGGTCTTCCAGTCTTTTCAAGAAATGATAACGGTTATTTTCTCTAAATAAAACGAATACTATAATACTCAATAGCAAGGTACTAAAGGTAGAAAGTGCTACATAAGTAAAAGTAATTTTTTTTCTAATATCCATTTTATGGCTTTATAACGTAACCTAAACCTTTCATGGTATGAATTAGTTTAGTTTTAAAAGGCTTGTCTACTTTTTTTCTTAAATAGGTAATATAAACATCAACAACATTGGTATTCATGTCAAAATTAATGTCCCAGACATTATCTAAAATCTGATCGCGAGAAACAATTCTTCCGGCATTTTTACCTAAATAATACAGGAGTTTAAACTCTTTTGCTGTTAAAATAATAGATTCTCCATCTCTTTTAACTGTTTTGGCACGTCCGTTTATTTCTAAATCGCCAATAGTAATTACGTCAATTTTATCGGTTTCCTGATGCGCTCTTCTGTGCAGGGCGTTTACGCGGGCATCAAGTTCCCCAAATTTAAAAGGTTTTACCAAATAATCATCGGCACCGGAATTAAGTCCTGTTACAATATTTTCTGAAGTTCCTAAAGCCGTTAAAAGTAAAATAGGCACAAAGTTTTTACTGGCGCGAAGTCTTCTGCAAATCTCTATTCCGTTAATATCCGGTAACATAACATCTAAAACGACAACATCAAAGTTATAATTGTCAATCATCTCAAGGGCAGTTTTACCATCAAGAGCCACACTTACTTCGTTGTTATTTTCGGCAAAACCTTTACGTAAAATCGATAAAAGATTTGGTTCGTCTTCGACTATTAGTAACTTCATATTAACTTGTATATACAACAAAAATAAGGATTGAGTTCAAAAATATTATTCATAATAGTTATAAATTATGATTTAATTATGAACAATGACTTTTATAAGCATAAAAAAAGCACTCACTTTTATGAATGCTTTTTTATATTTTGAAAAAGAAATTTAGGAAATTCGACTTAATTTTTAAAATTAAAACTCACAACGGCACCTAATCCAAACTGAAAAGTCGAAATATAATCATCAACCGCAACTGGTCCATACCAATAGGTCCAATAATAGCTTTCTCCAACCGCTGCCGACATAGACTGCAAATAGGCATTAAGATTTAGAGAAACTGATGAAGCTGTTTTTATTTTTACTCCGCCCTTTACATCCCAGGCAAAATAAGTACCGCTTCCGCCCTGAGGTGTTTCAACAATACCTACACCGGCACCGGCACCCAAATAAGGCAGTAAATTTGATCCTGTATCAAAATAATGGGTAAAATCTGCTAAAATAAAATTGAACGCACCTTTATCGTTTCCTGCATTAATCTGGTTTCCTGCCGGACCATAAAAAGGTATTTTTACATCTGACCTTAAATACTTTAACTCAACTGAATTGTTTGTTGTAAAGAAATACTCAAATCCTGCTCCATACTGAAAACCGTCTTCAATTGTTGCTGAGTAACCGTCATAATCCAACTTATCTGAAAAGTTATAACCACCATACAAATTAAGAGAAAATGACCTTGCATCCTGAGCCTGCATTCCCATCGCCGACAGAAATACAACTAATAATAAACTGTACTTTTTCATAAATTTTGTGTTTGAAAGTTAAATGGTTATCAAATTTAAGGTTTTTCTTCTAAATTTTTAATATTTCACAAACATAATTTTCACAAAATCAAACAGTTAACAAATAATCTAATTAAAAAACTTCTCCTGCATTGAGATAAAATCCTTTAGAATTATTTCCCCAGGCATAATCAGCTACAAGATTTGTTCGTGTTTTTTTATCTATTAACAATCTCAGTCCAACACCTGCTGCGGGCTGAATGGAATGAAAAAGTCCGATATTATTATCTGCATTGCTGGCTGTTACAAAATTGGTAAAAACTGTACCGCTCAGCATTTGATTGCACATAAGAGGAAATCTAAATTCTGTTGAAAAATAAACGAGACCGTTTCCTCTAAATAATCCCTGCGTGTAACCTTCACCGCTCCTGCTCCGCTGATCCCAGCCAATGGCAGGAAGATTTAAATACGGAACCTCTCCTCTGGTTACAAACTGGCCATAAGCCCAAATACCGAGAATATATCGATCGTTTTTTCGCGAAAGCGGAATAAAATTTCGATATTCTGCATATAAAATATTGCTGTATTTTTGATTATCGAACAATACAGGATTAAATCTATAATTAATATTGGCAAACCAGCCTCGTGAAGAATTTACCTGATTGTCCCTAGAATCGTAAACGAGATTAAAACTCACACCTGTTAGAAAATATTCTAAATTATCAAAACCGTGTTTTTGGCTGTAATTGTAATGATAGGTTAAATTTCCGTTTTCAATATCTAATTCTTTATCTTTTATATCTGTATACCAACCGATATTGATACCCCCGCCAACATAAAAATTCTTCCTAACTTCAAAAGAAACGGTTTGGTGAAATTTGAAATAATTATAATCCATTGCCTGAGCCAGAGAATCAATACTAAAACTTGGATCACGATCCCGACGAAGCGGAATTATATCGGTTCCTAAACCATAATTGGGCTGTGAAAAAATATAAAGTCTATAATCTCCGCTTAAAAATATTCGGTTGTTTTTAAGCAGGATATTATTTTTTACATTAATCATCCACTGCTTTTTTAAGGTATAAATAATTCCAAGATTGGCTACAGAATATTTATCTGATTCTTGTTTTCCTTTAAAAGTATATTGTGCTACGGCACCAAAAAAGAATCCGGTTGCGGGCTGTGATCCTATTGCAGGAATTACGAGAAAAAAGTTGTTTTTTGCTGGTTTGATTTCTAAAACTGAATCTTTCTTTTTAAAGACTTCGAAGATCGTTTTGGGCGGGCATATTTCCCTTTCTTCCGGGTTTGTTTTAATTTGTGCAGTTAAAAATAAAGGTGTAATCGATAGCAGAACTGCTGTTTTAAATTTATGCTGAAAATTTATATTCTTTAAGAATTTCATTCTCCAAAAAATTTTAATTTTTATTAAGACAAATTCAAACCTCTTGTAAATATAATTCATTTTCAAGACTTTACACAATAACTTTTACCTATAAAACAAAAAAAGCCGTCGATTTACCGACGGCTTGTTATTATATTTTTTTTATAACAACATTATTTTGTTATAAATTTTGGATGAATCAAATTTTCTAAAGAGTAAATTTCATCCCATTTTTCCTGTGTAATAAGTTTTCTTTCTACAACAGCTATTTGATGAACACTTTTGTTTGTTTTTAAAGCTTCGCCGGCAATACTTGCGCTTTCTTCATAACCAATAATTGGGTTTAACTGCGTTACAATTCCAATGCTGTTCATAATCATATTGTAGCAGTGATCTACATTTGCGGTGATTCCGTTAATACATTTATCGATTAAAGTCTGAATAGCATTTGAAAGATAATCCAGCGAAGTAAACATTGCAAAAGCAATTACAGGTTCCATTACATTCAATTGCAATTGTCCTGCTTCTGCTGCCATTGTAACCGTTAAATCCTGACCTATTACATAAAAACAAGTCTGGTTTACTACTTCTGGAATTACCGGATTTACTTTTCCCGGCATAATAGACGATCCTGGCTGGCGTGCCGGAAGATTGATTTCATTAAAACCTGTTCTTGGGCCTGAACTTAGTAATCGTAAATCGTTGCAGATTTTAGATATTTTAACTGCAGAACGTTTTAAAGTTCCCATAATCTGCACATAAGCGCCTGTATCAACTGTTGCTTCAATTAAATCTGGTGATAGTGTTAACGGAATTCCAACTTCTTTGGCTAAATAAGAAACACAAATTTCCGGATAACCTTCCGGAGCATTTACTTTTGTTCCAATGGCTGTTGCTCCCATATTGATTTCCAACAATAATTCCTGAGCATTTTTTAAACGCTGAATATCTTCGCCAATTGTTGTCGCATAGGCTTTAAATTCTTGCCCTAAAGTCATTGGCACCGCGTCCTGAAGCTGCGTTCTTCCCATTTTCAGGACTTCTTTAAACTCCTCGCCTTTTTTAGCGAAAGCAGCTTCTAGACCAGCTAAAGTTTTAATAAAAGTTTCCATTTTCAAGTACAATGCAATTCTAAATGCCGATGGATATGCGTCGTTTGTAGACTGAGAACAGTTTACATGATTATTGGGATGCAGAAAATTATATTCGCCTTTTTTATGACCTAAATATTCCAGTCCGATATTGGCAATTACTTCATTAGCATTCATGTTTACAGAAGTTCCTGCTCCGCCCTGAATTAAATCACTGACAAATTCCTTATCAAATTTACCCGAAATTACCTGGTCGCTTCCATAACAAATGGCTTCGGCAAGTTTCGAATCAATTGCGCCACAGTCTTTATTTGCTAAAGCTGCCGCTTTTTTTACATATCCTAAAGCTTTGATAAACAAAGGCTCTTTTGAAATAGGAATTCCTGTAATATTAAAATTTTCTACCGCTCTAAAAGTTTGGATTCCGTAGTATAAATGATTTGGAATTTCTAATTCTCCTAAAAAATCATGTTCCTTTCTTGTTGGTTCCATATAATAAAATTGATCTGTTTTAACTAAAAAAATAAGTGTAAAGCTACAGCATTTTGTGGATTAAAAATGTGAATGAAATCAAAATGATTTGCATTTTAAGAAGAATATTTTGTGGTAAATTATTACCTTTTCACCTTCAAATAATTATCGAAAAGAGTTGAAAAAAGAAAGCGAATATTTTATTGATAAAGAATACACTACGATTATTTACGACAAAGATGATCTTAATTTTAAAGATTTTGAATGCTGTGTTTTTAATAATTGTAATTTTTCTGCCTGCACTTTTTTAGCCGTTACTTTTATCGATTGTGTTTTTAATGACTGTATTTTTAATGAAGCAAAAATTAATTATGTTGCTTTTAGAACTGCGAGATTTAACCGATGTGAAATTAAAGAAGTGAATTTTGCAATGTGCGACAAATTGATATTTGAAATTGAATTTAATGATTGTATTTTAGACTTTTCGAAGTTTTATACTTTAAAATTAAAAGGAACTTGTTTTACGAACTGCAGTTTGATTGCCGTTGATTTTATGGCAGCAGATCTTACGAATGCCGTTTTTTATAATTGTGATTTGTACCGATCAGAATTTGACAAAGCCATCGCCAACAAAGCCGATTTTAAAACGAGTTATAATTATACTATTGATCCTTCTAAAACGAAATTAAAAAAGGCTGTTTTTTCTTTGAATGAGGTTAAAGGACTGCTATTTAAACACGATGTAATTGTGAGTTAATCATCACCTTATTTATTTTTCACTATTCTTTTCTTTTTTGGGAAGAACCGACTTTGACAGCAAAAATAAAAGCAGCAGTACGCTTATTAGGCAAAACAAATGAATAAATGTGCCATAGAAAAAAGCATTATAAAAATGCTTGAAATCTGTATTTCCTTTTACTAAATAGTAGAATACACTTCCTGTCAATGTAATACCCAATGCACCAAATAATTGCTGTACCGTAGAATAAACACCTGATGCGTTTCCAATCATATTTTGAGGCAGATTTTTCAAGGCTATATTAGCGAATGAAGGTAAAACCAGCGCTACCCCTACACCATGCAGAAACATTATTACATATCCTCTAAAATCAACTATTGGATAATAAAAAAGAACAAGCTGTAAAATGATTGCTGAAATAAGAAGCAGTACACCAAAAATCAATACGCCTTTACCAAAACGCAGTACTAATCTCGCTGATAAAAATGATGCCAAAATAAACCCGCTTCCCTGAAATACAATAAAATATCCTGCCTGCATGGGAGAAAGCCGAATCCCTTCTTGTAAAAAAACAGCAAGCACAAAAAAATAAGCATCAAGCATTAACATAAAAAGAGCTGATGCTGAAATCGCCATATTGAAATTCCTGTTCTTAAAAAGTTCAAGGTTTAATAAAGGCTCTTTTTTATTTGATTTCCTTTTTATCTGCCTGAATATAAAAACACAAATAAATACGATTGATACTGGCAGGGTAATTTTAACCAAACCGCTTTGCTCTAAACCAACTGCCATGGAAAAGACCAATAATGCGAGTCCAATACATAATATAAAAGCACTCCAATAATCCATTTGTAAAGAAGAATAATCTCTGGACGGATTAAGATAACGAATGGCCAGCAAAATACCTGAAGCACAAATAGGAACATTAATAAGGAATATATACCGCCAGGATTGATCAATTAAATATGGTTTGAGTTCTACCAAAAAACCACCCAGAAACTGTCCCAGCATAGTGCCAATACCAATCGCAATTCCATACCAGCCCATTGCGTAAGTTCGCTCCTTATGATCTTTAAAAAGAACTTGTATATAAGACAAAACCTGAGGAGACATCAATCCTGCGCTTATTCCCTGAAAAAACCTCAAAATAATAAGCTGGTCAGTCGAATCTGCAAAACCACAGCCCGCAGAGCTAATCATAAATAAGAGCATTCCTAAAACAAAAATTTTCTTTCTGCCGAAATAATCTCCAGTCTTACCGCCAATTATAAGAAAAGAAGCAAATCCAACCATGTACATGGCTACAACTAACTGAATTTTTCCATTACTTGAACCAAGCCCGCGCTGAATTGACGGAATAGCAACATTTACAATAAAGATATCCAAAATAGTAAGCAAATGTGCCAGCAGCAATATAAGGAGCGAAATGTATTTTTTATTCTTCATAACATATAGAACAGTCTATCTATTTTTGGTTAAAAAAAATCAGAAAAACTGATTTATACTTTTTTTTACGGCTTTTAAGTCATTCGTATTTCCGTTTATACCTGCCGAAACTACAGCTCCTTCTATCATCAAAAAAATACTGTTTTGCAGTGCGTTTTTTTTTATCAAAAGTGTTTTTACTGTACTAATTTCATCAACTAACAAATTAATATACTCACGCTGGCGCTCTTTATGTGCCAGAACAAACTGTTCTATTTTTTTATCTTCTCTGCCTATTTCAGCATTTATTTTTATGAAATGGCATCCGGAAAAATTTGATTCCTCCTGAAGTTTAATACGATAATCTATTAATTTAAGAAGCTTTTTTAAGGGCTGTTTCTCGTCTTTTAAATAGTCATCTAGATTGGCAAAATATTCTGTTTCCTGCTGTTCAAGATAATGATACAACAAATCACTTTTTGACTCATAGTGTTTGTAAAGCGAACCAATCGCAATATCTGCCTCAGCAATAATCTGGTTAATTCCTGTACTATTAAATCCCTGATGATAAAACAGACGAGATGCTGTATCGAGTATTCGTTCTTTTACACTGCTTTTCTGTTTCATTGTTATTTTTTTGCCAAAGATAAAATAAAAATAGATAGAGTTATCTATTTTATTTCAAAATAAAAAAAATCACAAAAGTTGTGATTTTAAATTTCATTGATTTTGAATTATTTACAGAGCTTTCCCCATTACATAATCTTCCATCAAATATCCGTTTCCAATTTCTATATCAACGGTTTCCTTAATTTCGAAACCTAGTTTTTTATAGAAATTTAAAGCTGTATTGAAACGGTTTACGTTTAATAAAAGTCCTTTGGAATTATTTTCTAAAGCCATTTTTGCAATTTCTTCAAATACTATTTTTCCGTAACCTTTTCCTTGTGTTTCCGGCAGAAGATAGATTTTATGAATTTTGGTAATGGCTTCTTTTTTATAATTGTGTTCAATTCCGATAAAACCAATTATAGATTTTGAATCAGAAATCAAATAAAACAACTGTTCTTTATTTTGAATTTGTTTTGAAAGTGCTTCATCAGAATAAATCAGATCTAACATATAATCCAATTGTTCTGCAGTCAAAATTTCGCCATAGGTTATTGGCCAGGTTATATGTGCAATTTCTTGAATTTTAGCAATATCTTTTACAAATGCTTCGGTAATTTTAATCATATTATTTTTTAAAAACTTGATTTTCCTGTTCGCTTACGCGGATGAAAGTCGTTCGTTTAGTCAATTCTTTTAATCTTGAAGCTCCAACATAAGTGCAGGTACTTCTAATTCCGCCCAATATATCTAAAACAGTATGAATCACATCTCCTTTAAACGGAACCTGCACTGTTTTTCCTTCACTTGCTCTGTATTCTGCAACGCCGCCAGAATGTTTATCCATGGCTGTTTTTGAACTCATTCCGTAAAATTGTTTGAATTTTTCGCCTTTTATTTCTATTAGTTCTCCGCCGCTTTCTGTATGTCCTGCGAGCATTCCTCCCAACATTACAAAGTCGGCTCCTGCTCCAAAAGCTTTAGCAACATCGCCCGGAGTTGTGCAGCCACCATCGCTGATAATATGGCCGCCTAAACCGTGCGCTGCATCGGCACATTCGATAATAGCCGATAACTGCGGATAACCAACACCTGTTTTAACACGAGTTGTACAAACAGAGCCTGGTCCAATTCCGACTTTTACAATATCAGCACCAGCTAATAAAAGTTCTTCAGTCATCTCACCTGTCACAACATTTCCTGCAATGATTATTTTATCAGGATATTGTTTTCGGGTTTTCTTTAAAAACTGTACAAAATGCTCTGAATAGCCGTTTGCAACATCAATACAGATAAATTTGAGCAACGGGTTTGCAGTAATTATTTTTTCAATCTTTTCAAAATCTTCTTTTCCAGTTCCTGTACTTACGGCAATATAATCGTAAAAATCCGGAGTTACATTCTTTAGAAACGCATTCCATTCTTCTAAAGTGTAATGTTTATGAATAGCGATAAACAATTTTTCTTTAGCCAAAACCTGAGCCATTTCAAAAGTTCCGACTGTATCCATATTCGCTGCCATAATTGGAATTCCTGTCCAACTTGCAGTACTGTGCAAAAACTTGAAATTTTGTTCTAAAGAAACTTCAGACCTGCTTTTGAGCGTTGATCTTTTTGGCCTAAACATTACATCTTTAAACCCCAGTTTTAAGTCCATTTCTATTCTCATATTTCAAGATTTTGGTTACTCTCAAATGTAAGGAATTTTAGATTGTAGACTTTAGATTTTAGATTAACAAAAACTTGAACTTTTGAACAATTTATTTACTTTTCGTGGGCTTCGACTTCGCTCAGCCTGACAAACGTGAAAACTAAAAACTGAGACTGAGACTGAAAACTAAAAAAACTACCCGTGAATCGTTTCTCCTTTTCCGTAATTGGTAATAATTGATTCTTCAAAAGCCAGCCATTCTCTCCAGCGTTTTTCAACGTCGATTCCGGTTCCGTATTTACGTGCGTAGGTAATGAATGTTGTATAATGTCCTGCTTCGCTTTCCATTAATTCTCTATAGAAAACAGCCAACTCTTCGTCTTTAATATTTTCTGAAAGCACTTTAAAACGTTCACAGCTTCTTGCTTCAATCATGGCTGAAAATAATAATCTTTCAACAAGACCAGAAACACGGCTTCCGTCTCCGCTTCTTTTCATGTATTGGTATAGTTCGTTTACGTAATCATCTTTACGCTCACGTCCTAGTTTCAACCCTCTTTTGATGATAATGTTGTGAACTTGTTCAAAATGATCGATTTCTTCTTTGGCTAAAGCCAATAAATCTTTTACTAAATCCTGATGTTCAGAATTATTGGTAATAATTGTAATTGCGTTTGTTGCTGCTTTCTGCTCGCACCAAGCGTGATCTGTCAGGATTTCTTCGATGTTTTTCTCAACGATATTTACCCATCTTGGGTCTGTTGGCAATTGTAATCTTAATACGCCCATTTTTTAAAGTCTTAAAGTTTGAAAGTCAAAAGTCATAAAGCCATTAGAAAACCTAAAAAGAAAAATCGAAGATCAAAAACTAAACACAGAAATTCACATTTCTTTTTTAGACTTTTGACCTTCGACTTTAAGACTTTACGACTAATTTTTAATACGCAAAAATTGGTCTTTCGCTCATTAATTCGTTTACTTCTTCAGCAACCTCTTCGATAACGTCTTCATTTGTATGATTTGTTAATACTTTATCGATAAGTGCCACGATAGTTTCCATATCTTTTTCAACTAAACCACGAGTTGTGATTGCAGCTGTTCCAACACGAATTCCAGAAGTGATAAATGGTGATTTATCATCAAAAGGAACCATGTTTTTGTTTACTGTAATTTCTGCTTTTACTAATGCATTTTCAGCTTCTTTACCAGAAATATTTTTATTTCTTAAGTCAATAAGCATCATGTGGTTATCAGTTCCGCCAGAGATAATGTTGTATCCTCTTTTTACGAAAGCATCTGCCATTGCATTTGCATTTTTTTGTAACTGCATTGCATAAGTAAAGAACTCATCTTTAAGAGCTTCACCAAAAGCAACCGCTTTAGCAGCGATAATATGCATTAAAGGTCCACCTTGGTTTCCAGGGAAAACAGCTAAGTCTAATAATGAAGACATCATTCTGATTTCTCCTTTTGGAGTTGTTAATCCTTGTGGATTTGGGAAATCTTTCCCCATTAAGATTAGACCTCCACGTGGTCCTCTTAACGTTTTGTGAGTCGTTGTAGAAACGATATGACAATGTGGAATTGGATCGCTTAATAATCCTTTTGCAATAAGCCCTGCCGGGTGAGAAATATCAGCAAATAAGATCGCTCCTACGCTGTCTGCAATTTGTCTGAAACGAGCAAAATCCATATCACGAGAATAAGCCGAAGCTCCAGCGATGATTAATTTTGGCTGTTCTTTAGTTGCAATTTCCTGAATTTTATCATAATCTAAACGTCCTGTTTCAGCATCTACACCGTAGAAAACCGGACGGTATAAACGTCCTGAGAAGTTTACTGGCGAACCGTGAGTTAAATGTCCTCCGTGAGATAAATCGAAACCTAAAATAGTATCACCAGGATTTAAACAAGCGTGGTAAACAGCAGTGTTTGCCTGAGAACCTGAGTGAGGCTGTACGTTTGCATATTCAGCTCCAAATAATTCTTTTGCTCTGTCGATAGCAATCTGCTCGATAACGTCAACTACTTCACAACCGCCGTAGTATCTTTTGCCAGGATAACCCTCAGCATATTTGTTAGTTAAAACAGACCCAGCTGCTTCCATTACCTCATCACTTACAAAATTTTCTGAAGCGATAAGTTCTAATCCGTGAATTTGTCTATCTTTTTCCTCTTGGATAAGATCAAAAATTTGTTCGTCGCGTTGCATTTTTTCGTTTTTCGTTAATTTCCTGCAAAAATACAAAAAAACGTTTGTGATACTGGCAGATTATGATATATTTGACATATAATTTTTCAACAAATAATTAACATCTAACATGCCAATAACCGCCAACGATACAAATAGAAAATCATGGTTAGAAGTACCAGAAAATAGTGACTTCCCTATTCAAAATATTCCTTTCGGCGTGTTTCTTACCAAAGAAAATGTCGTTACTGTGGGAACTAGAATTGGCGATTATGCCATAGATTTAGGGGCTTTACAACAATTAAACTATTTTGAAGGAATAGAATTAACCGATGATATGTTTATGCAGGACACGCTGAATGATTTTATTTCTGACGGAAAAAAAACATGGCGTTTGGTGCGAAATCGTATCGCTGATATTTTCGACGAGACTAATCCACAACTAAGAGATTCAACAAAACACCGAGATATTGTTATATTTAAGATTGAAGATGTAGAAATGCAGCTTCCGGTTTTAATTGGTGATTATACAGATTTTTATTCAAGCAGAGAACATGCTACAAACGTAGGTAAAATGTTCCGTGACCCAGAAAATGCTTTACTGCCAAACTGGCTTCATATTCCGGTTGGGTACCATGGAAGAAGTTCTACAATTGTACCATCTGGAATTCCGGTTCACAGGCCAATGGGACAAACATTACCTGCGGGTCATGATACTCCTGTTTTTGGAGCTTCGCGTTTAGTAGATTTCGAATTAGAAACAGCTTTCATTACTACCGATGTGAATGTAATGGGAGAAAACATCTCAACTTATGAAGCAGAAGACTATATTTTTGGTATGGTTTTACTAAATGACTGGAGCGCGCGCGATATGCAGAAATGGGAATATGTGCCTCTTGGACCATTTTTAGCAAAAAACTTTGCAACTTCGATTTCTCCATGGATTGTAACTATGGATGCTTTAGAACCTTTTAGAACTAAAGGCCCTAAACAAGATCCGTCGCCGCTTCCCTATTTGCAGACAAAAGGAAAAAAAGCTTTTGATATTCATTTAGAAGTTTCTTTAAAACCAGAGAATCAGGAAGAAACTGTGATTTCAAAATCCAACTTTAAATATATGTATTGGTCAATGGCCCAGCAATTAACGCACCATACTTCTAATGGATGTCGTGTTAATTCTGGTGACATGATGGGTTCTGGAACTATTTCTGGTCCAACTCCGGATAGTTTTGGTTCTATGCTGGAATTAACTTGGGGAGGAAAAAATCCGTTGAAACTAAATGACGGAAGTGAACGTAAATTTATTGAAGATAATGATACAGTTATTATTCGCGGATTCTGCGAAAATAATGAAGTAAGAATTGGTTTTGGTGAAGTTGCCAGCCAGCTTTTACCTCCATTTACAAGACAATGAAGAACAGAGCAATCTGAAGTATAGAAATAAAAAAACCTTGGCGAACCAAGGTTTTTTTTATGCTTTTAATCTCGAAAAAATTAAAAAAAGCTATTTATTCTAAGATCACCTTTACCCAAACCAAACGATGATCTGAACTTGATTCTCTTTTTTCAACTAATTCTGACATTGGTTCACCTTTTGCAGGCCAGAATACACCGCTATTGACAAACGTAAAACCAAGTCTGGACGGCAATACATAATCAGCTCGCATTCTCCAAAAGGCTGTATGATTAACTCCAAAAGGATTTTCAGGACTATATTCAGCACCACCTTTGCTGGCAGGCGTAAAGTCGTTATTAATTTTCGGACTGTTTATTAAAGACTTTATACCTTCTCTAATTGCGTTTCCTTCAACTGGTGAAGCGTTTTGATCACCCATTATAACAAATCGGGAATCCAGAGGCAAACCTCCTTTTACCCCTTTATCATCATAAATATACGAAGCCGAATTGTCTGAAATATAATCTTTCCAGAATCGGATTTCATCATGATTTCTTTTTCCATTTCGATCTTCGTCGCCATCAAAAGTAGGAGGAGTTGGATGACTAACTAAAACGTGAACTATTTTATTACCAATCTCTACAGGAACATCCCAATGCGATTTTGAAGATAATGGAAATTCCTTCCATGCTTTCTTACTGTACCAATCCGATCCATCTGCTTTTTTGGTAAGCAATGCTCCCGGCATATCTTTCCATTTAAAATGTTGAAAAGTACGAACCGCGTTAACATCAATAGGATATTTAGATAAAAGCATCATCCCATATTGCCCAGGATACATACCAAATCCCCATGCATCATTTCCAAAATTATTCAACTTTCCATCATTGTTCAAATCGTAAGGACTTGGCTGGCCTGTATTTACTGTCGAATAATAGTAGTAAGGATAATCAATGGCTGCTGCGCCGCCTTGGCTCACATTCAAATATTTTTTTACAAATGCCTTTACACCAAGTTCAGGGTCTTTAATATAATCAAATTCGTTTAGCAAAATAACGTCTGGTCTAACGGTCTGAATAATGTGGGCAATATTTCTGATTTGAGCATTAACCCCTGAATTAAGCTGATAAATCAATATTTGCTCCGATTTCCCCATTGCACCTTTGGGAGAATAATTATCAGATTCCATACTTACATTATAGGTAGCAAATGTAAGTTCAGTTTTTTCCTGTGCCTCAGACTGCGAAAATAGAACTCCGGAAGAAAGCACGGAAAGGATAAAAAATATCTTCTTCATATAAAATTAAATCTGCATTTCTGCATTGTTAAACATACGAATATAAGAAGGATGCCGGGACACACGGCAAATCTGTATGTTAAATATACAACAAAAAAAAGCTGCCACTTTTGGTGACAGCTCAAATGATATAAGAAAGTCTCTGTATATCTGATAATTTTATTACGGATTAAAAAAAATAAAAGTGATTTTTTCTAATTTGGAGCTATTATTTTTATGCAGGAATCTGCTGACTTAAACAATGTAAAGTTCCAAATCCCCAGATAAAATCAATACAGCTTATACCTATTACTTCCCGATCAGGGAAACATTCAGATAAGATATTTAAAGCCACAAGATCATTACTATCGTTGAATGTTGGTACTAAAACGCAATTATTCAAAATTAAGAAATTAGCATAGCTTGCCGGTAAACGTAAATCTTCAAAATCGACACGTTTTGGCATTGGCAATGCTACAATAACCGGAGATTTTCCGTTTTCTAACTTTGCATTTTGCAAACGTTTTAAATTGTCCTGCAAAGGTTTATAGTTTGAATCGTTTTTATCTGTTTCAACAATAGTTACAATAGTATCTTCGTTTACAAATCGGCATAAATCGTCGATGTGTCCGTGTGTGTCATCTCCTTCTATTCCATCTCCAAGCCAGATTACATTGGTTACTCCTAGATATTCTTTAAAAACTGCTTCATAATCTTCTTTTGTAAAACCGGCGTTACGAACCTGAATTGTTGGGTGCATTAAACACTCTTCAGAAGTCAGTAAAGTACCTTTTCCGTTTACATCAATCGCTCCGCCTTCTACAATTACAGGTTTACCTTTATACATTACCTGAGTTAAAGGCACATCAATAAAGTCAGCCACTTTACCCGGAACAAATTTATCTAATTGATAGTTTTTATATTTTGCCCAGCCGTTGAAGTTAAAATTCAATGCTTCTCTTTTTGAACCATTTTTTACAATAATCGGCCCAGAGTCGCGCATCCAGCTTCTGTTGGTTTTATGAATGATATACGAAATGTTTTTAATGTTTACGCGGGCTCTTTCAAGCATATCAGCAACTTTTTCTTTCAGCTTTTCATCGGCTACGACCAAAAAAACAGTTTCAAAAGCGGCTACTTTTTTAATAAATTCTACAAAAGCCCATTGAACAGCTTCGTATTTTCCCGGCCAGTCATTGCCATTATGCGGAAAACACAATACAATTCCTTGCTGTTTTTCCCATTCTGCTGGAAATCTTCTATTATTTGTTGACATAAATACGTTCTAATTTAGAAAGTGCAAAGATAATCATTCGATAGGATTATAAAACAGCTGCTTAAAAAGATATAACATTTCACCCATAATATCTTATAAAATTTAAGTTAAAGATTAAATAATACAGACTTAATATTACACCCAAATCCGAGAATTACTTTTGGCTAAAAACTAAAACACAACAAAATGAAAAATTTAACTATCACATTGTTAGCTGCTCTTGTGTTTATGGCAAGCTGTAACAACGATGAAAACTCTAAAAATGAACCAGAAGCATTTGTAAATGAAAATCCTGGAACTTTTAAAGAAATTGGATCAATTACAATTGGCGGTGAAGCTGCTGCGGAAATTTCTGCTTACTGCGAAAAAACAAAAAGACTTTTTACAGTAAATAACAGTGGGGTAAACCAAATTGATGTTATTGATATTTCTGATCCTGCAAAACCAATTAAAATAGGAAAAATTGATTTAGCTGTTTATGAAGGTGCTGCAAATAGTGTTTCTGTTTTTGACGGAAAACTGGCAGTTGCTTTAGAATCAATCACAAACAAACAGGCAAATGGCAAAGTGGTTATTTTTAATACATCTGACTACAGTTTAATTAAACAGGTAAGCGTTGGTGCATTACCAGATATGATTACTTTTTCTCCAGACGGAAAATATATTATGACTGCTAATGAAGGTGAACCAAATACTGATTATTCTCAAGATCCAAACGGAACAATTTCTATTATTGAAACTAGCACTTACAATGTTACAACTTTAGATTTCAGTTCGTTTGCTAATCAAGCTGCTGCTTTAGCAAAAGACGGGTTTAGAATTTCTAAATTTGCTAAAACTAGTTTTGCTCAAGATATCGAACCAGAATATATTACCATTTCTGATGATTCTAAAACTGCATGGGTAACTCTGCAAGAAAACAATGGTGTAGCAAAAGTTGATTTAACTTCTAAAACGATTACTGCTATTTATCCTTTAGGGTTAAAAGATTATAATACTGCTGAAAATGCAATTGATGTAAGCGACAGCGATAATAAAATTGCATTTAATCCTTGGAAAGTAAAAGGATTGTATATGCCAGATGCTATCAGCCATTTCTCTGTAAATAATGTTCCGTATTTTGTAACCGCTAATGAAGGTGATGCAAGAGAATATATAGCTTATACTGATGTGAAGCGAATGAAAAACATGACACTTGATGCAACCGTTTTTCCTGATGCTGCTACTTTAAAACTAGATGTGAATTTAGGAAGATTAAATCTTGTTGCTGATATGGGAGATATTGATGGCGATGGTGATTTAGACGAAATGGTAAGTTTTGGCGCAAGATCATTCTCTATCTGGAATGGTAACACAGGAAAAATTGTTTTTGACAGTAAGAACGATGTTGATAAAAAAACAAACGAATTAGGAACTTATGATGATAAGAGAAGTGATGATAAGGGTTCTGAACCAGAAGCGGTAGTTGTTACTAAAATGGGAAATCAAAACATTTTATTTGTTGGTCTTGAAAGATCTGATGCATTTATGGTTTATGATGTAACAAATCCTGTTTCTCCACAATATTTACAAACTGTAAAAACAGGTGATGCCCCAGAAGGAATTCTTTTTATTCCGGCTTCAAAAAGTCCAACTAAAAGAAGTTTATTAGTAGTAAGCAGTGAAGGCGACGGATCTGTAAAAATTTATCAGCCAGATTTAAAATAACCATTATTTCACAAATTCAAAAAGGGTAAAACTTAAATTTTACCCTTTTTTTATGTCAAAAATTCAATTTTAATTAACACATTTTCAGAATTATACGTTAATTAGTGGGAATTATGTAAGAGCATATAGAACATTGTCTTAAACATGAGCCATAATTTTGTCTGGAGTTTAAATAAAAACCCAATTAAATTTTGATATCATGAAAAAGAAATTAGCATCAGTATCCCTTTTACTATTAGCACTTACAGCAGGTGCTCAAAATATGGCTACCACATCAGCAAAACCAAGTGTTGACCAACCAGAATACAACAAATGGTCTATTGAACTTAATGGCGGTGTTAATAAACCAACCCGTGCTATGACCGCAGGTTATACTACAGAATCTTTAAATTTCTTTCACGGTGATTTAGGTGTAAGATATATGTTTAATCCTAAGTTTGGGGTAAAATTAGATGTAGGTTACGACCAGTTTAAAGAAAAGAAAAACACACCAGATTTTGAAAGCCGTTATGTTAGAGCCAGTTTTCAGGGGGTTATTAACGTAGGACGCGCTTTAAATTTTGAAACCTGGACGAATACAATTGGTATTTTGGCACATGGTGGTTTTGGGGTTTCGCAAATTAGTACTGAAACTGGATTTGGAGGGCAGGATTATATGGCTCACGGAATCGCAGGTATTACAGGACAAATCAAACTTAGTAACAGAGTTGCTTTGACTGGTGACCTTACAGGAATTGTGAATGGAAGACAAAACTGGAATTTTGACGGTATGGGTAATACTACTACAGGTTCTTTTGACGGAGTATTATTAAACGCTTCTGTTGGTTTAACTTTCTACTTAGGTAAAAACGAAAAACATGCTGACTGGGTTGGCGAAGAAGACAGAATTGGCGAATTGGAAAAAAGAGTGGACTTAATCGAAACTGGTCTTATCGATTCAGACAAAGACGGAGTTGCTGATTTATACGATTTAGAACCTAATACTATCGCAGGAGTAGCTGTTAATACAAAAGGACAATCTATTGATACAAATCAAAATGGTGTGCCGGATGAGCTAGAAAGCTATTTAGATAAAACTTACGAAAAGAAAGGCAGCGGAACTGCTACAAACAATACGGTTGAAGAGTTAATTAACGGCGGTTATGTAAATGTTTATTTTGATTTCAATTCATCTAAACCGACAAATGCTTCTTTATCTGGCGTTGATTTCTTAGTGAAATATCTAAAAAATAATCCAGGAAAATCTGCTGACATTATTGGTTATGCTGACGAAATTGGAAAAACAAGTTACAACACTGAATTATCAAGAAAAAGAGCTGAAGCAGTGAAAAAAGTAGCTGTAAACGCTGGAATCGATGCTTCAAGATTGAATGTAATTGCTAACGGAGAAGATACTTCGGTTAACAAAAACTCTAAAGAAGCACGTCAAATCGTGAGAAGAGTTACTTTCCAAGTAAAATAATCTTAGTCTATATATTAAAAAAGGCGGTTTCAATAGTTTTGAAACCGCCTTTTTGTTTAATAATATAAAAACAATAGATTTCTTTCTAGTTAATGGATATTTAATAAAAGCTCCAGAGGAGCAAAATATTTATAGAATTTCAATAGGACAAATAAAATAAGCTCCTACGGAGCGACATATTTTTTACAATCTAATGCATGTCGCTCCGCTGGAGCTTCATATTATAAAACATTATTCTTAGCTAAAAATATTTTGCTCCGCTGGAGTTTTATGCAAATGTGTATTTGTTGTTATAAATATTTTGCTTCTCTGGAGCAAATGTGCATTTCTTGCTAGAAATATTTCTCTTGTTCGAAGCTTACAAAAAAAGGGCAAAATTGATATTTTGCCCTTTTTATATTTTGAATAAACTGAATTATTTATCGATTGCTCTTTTTGTAATATCACCAAAAGCATCAATTCTTCTATCTCTAAAGAATGGCCAGTTTTGACGAACATTTTCCTGAAGATCTAAATCAACCTCAGCAATTAAGATTTCTTCTTTATCGTGAGAAGCCTGAGCTAAAATCTCTCCTTGAGGTCCTGCAATAAATGACGCTCCCCAAAATTGAATTCCTTCTGTTCCTTCAATATATTTTTCAAGACCAATTCTGTTTGCGGCTGCAACAAAAACACCATTTGCAACGGCGTGACCTTTCATTACATTCATCCATGCTCCGTATTGGTTTTCTCCGTATTGTTCTTTTTCTTTTGGATGCCATCCAATTGCTGTTGGATAGAATAAAACCTCAGCACCTTTTAAAGCAGTGATACGTGCCGCTTCTGGATACCATTGATCCCAGCAGATTAATGTTCCAACTGTTCCTTTTTTAGTTTCGATTGCCTGAAAACCTAAGTCACCTGGAGTAAAATAGAATTTTTCATAAAAATGCGGATCGTCTGGAATGTGCATTTTACGGTATAAACCAGCTTCTGTACCATCTGTATCGATGATGTATGCACTATTATGATAAATTCCTGCCATTCTTTTTTCGAAGAAAGGAACAATAATTACCACTCCTAATTCTTTTGCTAACTCGCTGAAAGCAATAAATGAAGTACTGTAAAGTGGTTCTGCCAATGCAAAATTATCTACATCTTCGCTTTGGCAGAAATAATGACTGCTATATAATTCAGGAAGTAAGATTACCTCTGCTCCTTGGCTTGCAGCATCTCTTACCCAGCTGATACATTTTTTAAGATTATTTTCGGCTACATCATTCAGATTTAACTGAATAACTGATATTTTATACTTTCTTTTCGACATGACATAAAATTTAGAGTGCAAAAATAATACTTTTTAAAGGAATGGCAAAGTCTATAACTTTTATATAACATCGAAGAAATGCATCGAGATAATTGAATTATATAAAAAACCATTTTGCATTAATTTAAAATTTTAAACAATCGCAAAATGGTTTTCTATCTTGGAATATCAACTCAAAATATTATTGAATAACAACTTTTTGAGTCACGAATTCTGTTTCAGATTTTTTGAATTTAATTTCAAAAGTTCCTTTTACAGCCGATTTAAATTTATAAACTGTTTTTTTTAGGTTCTGGTACTTGCTGAGTACAAACTTCTGATGGATATTTTACTTCAACTTGAAATCCTTTTACTGTACCAATTGTTGTCTCGCTGATTTTTATAAATTCGGCACAAGCATTATCCACAGTATAAGTTACATCATAACTCAATTCTTCATTTACTTTTCCTGTTCCTGCTCCTTTAATTTCTGTAACAAATGCTGTTTTTGTTTTGACTGGTGCTTCAGCATGATCATCATCATTACTGCATGAAACAAATGAAATTGATAAAAATAATACTACTAAAATAGATTTTAAATTAGAACTTTTCATATAAAATAATAATTAATTGTTAATTACTATGAAGATGTAACCGAGTTGCAAAGGTTGCTTAGATAAAATGTTAATTCGTTTTACAAAAAGACTAAATACCTGAATTTTAAAAAGTTATTCAGTAAAATATTTTACAAAAAAAATGTAATTTCTTACGAAAAATGATCAAGCGTTTGTGAATTACAACCATAAAAAAAACCGCTTTACAAAATTTGTAAAGCGGTCGTATTTTAAATAATCTTTTAGGTTTAGTCTATAACAACTTTTGTTTCTATGTATTCACTATCAGATTTTGCAATTCTTAAATAATAAGTTCCTTTTTGGGTTGGAGTAATTTTATATACTGTTCTTTTTATTGTAGGAGTAGAACTTTCGCATCCCGCTTTTGGATATTTAGCTTCAATTTGAAATCCTGGTTCTTTTTTAAATTCAACATCAGTAAATCTCTGAAATTCTCCACAGCTGTTTTCTACTTCAAAAGATATCACATAAGTCAGCTCTTGATTTACTTTTCCGGTTGTTGGTCCATTCACATCAGTTGCAAAAGAACTTTTAAAAATAACATCAGAAGTATCTGGTGTATTGTTGTCACTGCTGCATGAACTCAAAAAAGTTACCAGCATTAGAACCACTGCAATAGATTGTAATTTGATTTTTTTCATAGTATAATAAATTGTTCTTAATAATATATAGATGTAATAATTGATTTTAGTTGCGTATAAAAATGTTAAATTTTCAAATTTAGAATTATTTTTTAAAAATCTTTTTGAACAAATTTACAAATCCTAAAACAACGAAACCTAATATTAGTCCAATTACAAATTCTTTTATTATCGAAGGAATATTAATTTTTTCTGCTAAATGATGAAAATACGGAATGTAGTGTACAAAGATACCGCCGGCAACTAATAGTAAAGCAATTGTACCTATTATAGTCAATCCTTTAATAACCAGTGGAAGTGCTTTTACTAAGATATTTCCAATGAATTTTGAAATACTTTTTTCTCCTTTACTAAACTTAATAAGCTTATACCCTGCTTCATCCATTCTTACAATAAGAGCTACAATACCATATACTCCTATAGTAGCGATCAAAGCTATTATTGATGTTACAATAATCTGCTGTGTAATAGGCTGGCCTATAACCGTACCCAAAGCAATAATTACGATTTCTACAGATAATATAAAGTCGGTTATAATTGCTGATTTTATTTTACCTTTTTCGGCTTCAAGTATTTGTTCTTCAGTCAAAGTTTCTTCGGTTATTCCTTCAGATTCTTCATGTTTGTGAGGAAATACAAATTCGTATATTTTTTCGGCACCTTCATATGCTAAAAATAATCCTCCTAAAACCAAAATGACAATTATTGCAACTGGTAAAAAGGCACTCAGCAGAAATGCGATTGGCAGAATAATAATTTTATTAAGCAATGATCCTTTACTGATTGCCCATAAAACCGGGAGTTCTCTTGAAGATGCAAATCCCGAAGCTTTTTCGGCATTTACCGCCAAATCATCTCCTAAAATTCCTGCTGTTTTTTTTGCCGCAACTTTACTCATTACTGCAACGTCGTCCATAATTGCTGCTATATCGTCTAATAGTACGAAAAAACCTGATGCCATTATATTTGTCTTTGTTTAATGTTTAGTTGTGCGAATCTACTACTTTTTATGCGAATCTCTTTAACTAAAATTGGATTTAATTTTTAACTGCACTGCCCTAATAACAGCCAGATAATTATAAAAACTAATATGGTTCCAAAACACCCTCCGCCTAACTTTTTTGCGCCATATCCGGCGATTAATCCTCTAAATATATTGTTCATGATAATTTGTTTTATGTTACTGTAAATTTGAGAATTAAACCAAAAATTTACTTATAGGACTTTTAAAAAAAGTTTCATTATTCACGGGTACAAACAAAAAAACACCAGCTGAAATACTGGTGTTTTTAAATATATTTATTCTAAAAAATCTTTAATCGGTTGCAACGCTGTTACCTCTGTTTATTAAAGTTGTTTTATCGATAAGACCTTGTCCTGTAGGCGGTGCAGGAGGGTTTTGATACTGCAGTTGAATATAAGTTCCTGAAGCTGGAGAAATATTTAATAATCTGCTTAAAATTAAATTAACCTGAGAGCTTGAAAGAGCATTTCCATCAAAATTAAGACTTGCTTCACCATTATGAACTTTAACCAATAAAGGCAAATCTATAGAACTTAAAAGAGGATTTCTTCGAAAATAGATGCTTTTTGATTTTGTTAATACAGGACAGGAAATTGATACTAATGATAAATTTCTAGAAACATAGGTATCGAATCCATGTACCGCCTTTAAAGCAGGAAATAACAATGTTGCTAATTTATCGTTATTTTCTATCTTCAACTCATTATATATTTCACTAAGATTACTAAAATTTATTGCAGCTAATTTTAAATTTTCCATTACAGATAAATTAACTACATTCTTTACAGCACTTAAATCCAAATTTGTCAGGTTTGTCGTCCCTAAAACATAAATATTTTCTGTATTTGGTCCTAACTCATTCTGTAATTGCGTAACAGCTTGTGCATCTGTAATATCAGCTGTTAATACAATACTTGTTTTACCTTGACTTTGAGCAGAGCCCGCATATAAAGCATAAGGTACACTTAAAAGCTGGCTTGTACCGCTTATAGTAAAATTACTCCCTCCTGTTGGATCTATTTCGGTTTTAATAAAATGTGATCCTGCTCCCCAATTGATATTGGCAAAAGTTCCAGAAGCGGGTGTTCCGCCTCCAATTTCTATTGTTGCTAATCCATTAGTATTTGTGGTGGTGGTTTGTGTTTCAACATAAGAAGCCGTTCCTGTTGCTGAACCTAATAAAATACTGGTTTTTATATTCACTAATGTATTCGCTGCCAATGTTCCGTCTGCTTTACGAATAACAGATTGATAACTCATTTTCTGCGGAGCCTGTGCAAATAAAACTGTAAAAGAACTTAATAATAATGCTAGAGTAATTTTTTTCATATATTTTACTGCGGTTTAAAATGTTATTTTTTTATTATTTTAAAAGTTTTAATATTTTTTGCATTCTTATTTATGACCAAAAAATAAACCCCTTGATTTAGTCCCTGCATTGAAACTCTGGTTTCTGAAGTTGTTACTTTTAGATTCTGTGATACTGTTTTTCCATTTATATCAAATACGCCATAAGATAAATCATCTAGTTTATCATCATTAACAACTAAGCTAAGCTCGTTAATAACCGGATTTGGATAAGCAGTCATTGTAAGCTTAATTTCGGCAAATTCATTATTGCCTAATGTTGTTATTTCATATGGCTGTTGAACACCCTGAATAGCATTTTGATCCGATCCTGATAAAACTGTATACGCTATTTGTCCAATAGAATAACTTGCCGTACCGCCTGCACCAGCAGCATTTCCTCCCGTAACTACTATGCTTTCCTGCGAATAACCATTTGTTATGCAGAGAATACAAGTAACTAAAAACAATAAAAAAGTTTGTTGGTTTTCTTTCATATAATTGATTTAACTGTTGATTAGTTTTTAATTAGTCAAATATATAATAATTCTTACATGAAAAATATTTTACGAATAACATATAATGTAATAAACAAAAACACCAGCATTTCTGCTGGTGTTTTCTTATCATGACAACGCACCTTCTGTGCATCTCATTAATTATTTGGCTTCCTCAGTTTGATTTCTAAAAACCAAATTGCCATCAAAAGCATCTAATAAGATAATACTATCTGTTGTAATATTCCCTGCCAGAATTTCTTTTGACAATTGGTTTAAGACTTCTCTTTGAACTACACGTTTTACAGGTCTCGCACCAAAATGAGGGTCGTAACCTTTATCTGCCAGATAAGCAATCGCTTCTGGAGTTGCATCCATTGTAATACCTTGCAGAGCCAGCATTTTTGTAACACTTTTTAACTGTAAACTTACAATTCTTGAAATATTTTCTACAGTAAGAGGTGTAAACATTACAATCTCATCAATACGGTTGATAAACTCAGGACGAACAGTTTGTTTTAATAATCCTAAAACTTCATTTTTAGCTGCTTCTGTTGCTGCCTCAACGCTGCCTTTTAGATTTTCAAATTTCTCCTGAATAATATTACTTCCCATATTTGAGGTCATAATAATAATCGTATTTCTAAAATCGGCCAGACGCCCTTTGTTATCTGTTAAACGTCCTTCGTCCAGAACCTGCAATAAAATATTAAAAGTATCCGGATGTGCTTTTTCGATCTCGTCTAAAAGTACAACAGAATAAGGTTTTCTACGAACAGCTTCTGTTAACTGGCCTCCTTCATCATAACCTACATATCCTGGAGGCGCACCAACTAATCGGCTCACACTATGACGTTCCTGATATTCGCTCATATCAATACGAGTCATCGCATTTTCGTCATCAAAAAGATATTCGGCTAAGGCTTTTGCCAGCTCCGTTTTACCAACTCCGGTCGTTCCTAAAAACAAGAATGAACCAACAGGTTTTTTCATATCCTGTAAACCGGCACGGCTTCTGCGAACGGCATCACTCACAGCTTCAATCGCTTCTTCCTGACCAACTACACGTTTGTGTAATTCATCTTCAAGATGCAATAGTTTTTCTCTTTCTGTCTGAAGCATTTTTGTTACTGGTATTCCAGTCCATTTTGCTACAACTTCGGCAATATCTTCTCTTGTAACTTCTTCTTTAATTAAAGAATTACCAGATTGAAATTCCAATAATTGTTTTTGCAAATTTTCCTGACGTTCTTGTGCTTCTTTTATTTTACCGTAACGAATTTCGGCTACTTTTCCGTAATCACCATCACGTTCTGCACGTTCTGCTTCGTATTTAAAGTCTTCAATTTCGTGTTTTACAGCCTGAATTCCGTCAACGATATCTTTTTCCTGTTTCCATTTTGCATAGATTTCGTTTCGCTCTTCTTTCAGGTTGGCCAATTCCATACCTAAAATTTTCAGCTTACTTTCTTCTTTTTCACGTTTAATCGCTTCGATTTCAATTTCAAGCTGCATGATTTTACGATCCAAAACATCTAATTCTTCTGGTTTTGAATTGATTTCCATACGCAGTTTAGAAGCCGCTTCGTCCATTAAATCAATCGCTTTATCTGGTAAAAAACGATTGGTAATATATCTTTGCGAAAGTTCAACAGCCGCAATAATTGCTTCGTCTTTAATCTGAACTTTATGGTGCGTTTCGTATTTCTCTTTGATACCACGTAAAATTGAAATAGCACTTTCAGTATCCGGTTCATCGATTAGTACTTTTTGAAAACGTCTTTCAAGTGCTTTGTCTTTTTCAAAATACTTTTGATATTCATCTAGGGTTGTAGCACCAATTGCTCTTAGTTCTCCACGAGCCAACGCTGGTTTCAGGATATTAGCCGCATCCATTGCGCCTTCACCTCCACCTGCACCTACAAGTGTGTGAATTTCGTCAATAAACAATACGATATCACCTTCTGCGGCTGTAACTTCTTTTACAACCGATTTTAAACGTTCTTCAAATTCTCCTTTATATTTTGCTCCAGCAATCAAAGCTCCCATATCTAAAGAGAAAACGATTTTATCCTTCAGATTTTCAGGAACATCTCCATCCACAATTCTATGTGCTAAACCTTCTGCAATGGCGGTTTTACCAACTCCGGGTTCACCAATAAGCATTGGGTTATTTTTAGTTCGACGAGTCAGAATTTGTAATACACGACGAATTTCTTCGTCACGGCCAATAACCGGGTCTAATTTTCCTGTACGTGCTAATTCATTTAAATTTTTAGCGTATTTATTTAATGAGTTATAAGTTTCTTCGGCAGAAGCAGAAGTCACTCTCTCTCCTTTACGAAGTTCTTCGATTGCTGCCTTAAGGCCTTTTCCTGTAACTCCCTGATCTTTTAAAATTTGAGAAACTTTACTTTTTGAATCAAAAATTGCTAAGATTAAATGCTCGATCGAAACGTATTCGTCGTTCATTTTTTGTGCAATAATTTCTGCTTCGTTCAAAGCTTTATTTGCATCTCTCGAAAGCATAACATCGCCTCCGGAAACTTTTGGAAAACTCTGAATTGTACTGTCTAAAATTTGTAAAAACAAAGGCACATTTACATTTAATTTCTTTAAAATAAATGGCGCAACGTTTTCATCAACTTCAAAAATAGCTTTGAAAATGTGTTCATTTTCAATTTGCTGCTGGCCGTTTCGTTGTGCTAATTGCTGAGACAACTGTATGGCTTCCTGCGATTTAATAGTAAACTTGTTTATATTCATATTTTTTCGATTTGATTGATTTTTTGTTTGAAATATTCGATTACATTAAAGTTACAATTTATTGAGATACATTTTTGACTCAAATAATCTAACTTTGTACTCGAATAGACAAATTATATTCCATAGTAAAAATAAAGACAAAATGACATTAAAAACATGATTTTTATCATTTTTCAATGTCAAAAAGTCATAAAAACCGCCAAATATGAGTTTTTTAAATTCAATCTTCGGAAGTTCAGAGAACTCAGAAGCATCAAAAAGTAAAGTAAACTGGACAGAATTAACCGATATTCTTCAGTTAATGGAAATAGAAGCCATTTCTAATGAAAAACCGGTTGTTATTTTTAAACACAGTACAAGATGCAGTATCAGCCGTATGGCATTAAAACAATTTGAAAGAGAATTTGATCTGGAAGGTGTAGTTGATGCTTATTTTCTGGATTTAATTGCTCACAGAGACATTTCAAATGAAATTGCCAGCAGATTTGGAGTTTATCATGAATCACCTCAGTTAATTTTAATTAAAAACGGAAAAGCTGTTTACAATGTTTCGCACAGTGATATTGATGCCGAAGCTTTGAAAAGTAAAGTGTAATAATTCTAAAATTAACTGAATGGATGTTCAAACAGCTTACCAAAAAACTATAATTTTTGCCACCATAAAGCATTTAGAAAATAATCAGACTATTACTGATTCTAATCTTCCGTATGTTATTCATTTGAGTAATGTGGCGATGGAAATCCTGATTGCATCGAATCATACTGACAATTTTGATTTAAACTTTGCTGTACAGGTTGCTTTATTACATGATACATTAGAAGATACAAATACAACATTTGAAGAACTGGAACATGAATTTGGGTTGGAAATTGCCAAAGGAGTTTCTGCTCTTACAAAAAACAGCAATTTACCTAAAGAAGAAAAAATGCTGGATAGTTTAGACCGAATTTTAAAGCTGAGAAAAGAAGTCTGGGCCATAAAATTAGCGGACAGAATTACCAATTTACAAAAACCTCCCAAAACCTGGGACAATTTAAAAAGGAGAAATTATAAAGCTGAAGCAGCAATTATTCTGGAAAAATTAAAAGGCGGCAACACGTATTTAGAAAATCGTTTACAAACTAAAATAGAAGAATACGAAGCATATCTCGATTAAGATTCTTCATTTAAAAAACAAAAAACGCTGAATAAAAATTCAGCGTTTTTTGTTATAATTTTTCATTTTTAAATTCACAATTAATAATTAATTAAAAGCTTTCTCCAGAGCCGCCTCCACTGAATCCTCCTCCTCCAAAATCCATTGGAGATTCGGTTTTAATTCCTGGTTTCATACCTAAAGTTGAAGCTACAATTAAAGTTTGAGCATTTAAAACAGCATTTGAATGATTGATCCTATCTGGTTTAAAGGTTAGTCCAGATTCTTTATTTTTTAATTTTTGGATTGAGAAAAAAGCAATTGCAAACATTACTAATCCGCCCAGAGTTAATGCAGCTTCAATTGGCAAAACCGAATAATAAAAACGGATTGTAAAAATAGTAAAAGCGATTGCAGCAAAACTAATCCAGAGCATAATTCTGTTTTTCGTTCTCAATGCCTGAACCAAGTATACAATTGGAACAATAAATGTAAAAGCGTAAAAGAAATAAGCAAAAGGAATATCATGTCCCGGCTGCACATCAACTCCTAAAAGTTCTGATGAAAGCTCTCTTACAACTAAATAATTACAAGAAAGATAAAATAAAATCAAACAGAAATTATTAGCTAATACTAAGCCATTATAATAGTAAACTTCATTTAGATTATTAATTTTTCGTTTAGTGAAAAAATAAAACACTCCCGAAGTCAGCATTGCAGCAAAAGGCAAAATTGTTTTTCCAATATCTCCAATTTCAAACATTCCAAAAAACAAAACGGCAGAACAAGCAAAACAGAACACAAGCATAGATAATAAATGCAGGTATCTTTTGTAGGTTAAAAAAGAAGCGATCGCTACAAAAATGGCAGGAGTTAAAACTGTTTCAAAATCTTCTGTAATTACAAAAACACCACCTCCGATACTCAAAAGTATTCCCAAAATAAAAGCATCGTCTAAGCCGTGTCTATAAAATTTTTGATTAGCTAAAAGTTCAGCGCCGGCAATACCAACACCTGCAAAAAGAAAACAGCAAATTTTAAAAAAATAACGTTCAGAGCCGCCACCAGACAATCCCATCAAAGCAATTACACCACAAATAGATAAATAAAGAAATGATCCCAACACAAAAAATCCTAAACGAACTAAAATGTTGTTTTGAATTTTAAAAGAAGGTAATTGATTTCTAATTATTTTCTTTTGATCTTTACTTATAAACCCTCCATTTTCAAGAGAATCAGCCTCTTCTGTCAAAAATAAATTATTCAGTAAATTTTTATCGTATTTTATCATTTTGCAATTTCTTTATTGAATTTTTTAATCAACATTATAAACAACACAATTGAGCCAATAAAGTAAATTGGCGATGACATAAAAAATAAAACCCATATTTCATCAAAAACAACATGTTGAAAAATTTTAAATAAAATAAATAAAAAAACATTAATACCAATATAAGCGTATAGAACCATGAAAACATAAAGCGAAATTGCTTTTAGTTCATGACTTACTTTATAAAAATAAAAAGATGATCCAGCTAAAATTAAAGAGAAAAGCAGCCAGGTTATTTCCTCACGAAGCATATTACTTATCGAAACAACACTTATAATATGTAGAGCAAACGTTAGATAAACTAAAGCAAAATGTGTTTTTAATTTAATTTTAAAACTATAAACTGTCCATAATATTAATAAAACACCAAGAATTATCGCTGAATAACTTAAACTTTCATTGGCATAAAAATCATTATTACCATTAAAAATATCCTGAGGTGTTACCGAAAAACCAATATAAGCAGCCAAACCTGTAACAGCAATTGTTAAAACGCTTTTGTTATCAAAATAATAAGCACAAACAAAGCTGACAATTGTAGGAACCAAAGTTGCCAAACCATAATCTGTTCCAAATACTTTATATTGAAACTGAAGGTATCCTATAAAAATACAGGTTAAAACATTTGCTGTTAAAACTAAATATTCAAGAAACGGACTTTCTGATGTAGTTTCGTCTTTTTGAAAGCCTTTTGAATTTTTAAAACAATAATAAAAACATCCACACGTAACAGCAAACAAAATAGACAATAACGCTATGTGACCAATGCTGTCGATATTATCGTATATAAGAATTCCTATTCCGGAAGTAAACATTAAAACTGAAACAGAAAGCAGCAGTTTTAGTTCTACATTAAGAGAAAAAATATTCAGACTTCGATACTCTTTTATTTCCTGAAACTGACTTTCAGTAATTAGATTTTTCTCATAGAGTTCCTTAGATGCCTGATCTTCAAATTGTGTCATATTTTTAATGTAAGTAATCAATTTGCAAATTTAACTAATTTAAGCCGAATTTTCTTAATTTAAAAAAGATATTTGAAGAAATAAAAAAACCGATTTGTATTGGTAACAAATCGGCTTTTTTAATAATACGGCTTTAGAAAGCAGCTTTCATTTTATCTTTAATTGCATCAAGGCATAAATTATTGATACTGCCTTCGTGCGTGTGTTTTGTTTGTTTTGGAGATTTGTAAGTTCCCGCTTCTAATTGTTCGGCAACTGCTTTGTAAGCATCTCTAAATGGCATTCCTTCTACCACCATTTCATTTAAAGTATCAACTGTAAACAAATAATCGTATTTTTTATCTTCTAAAATATGATCTTTTACTGTAATATCTTTTATGGAAAAAATCGCAATATCCAAACAAGCTTTCAGGTTTTGAATCGCTGGAAACAGACCTTCTTTTAAAAGCTGTAAATCTCTGTGATAACCGCTTGGAAGATTATTTGTAATTAAAGTGATTTCGTATGGAAGCGCCTGAATCTTATTGCATTTTCCTCTTATTAATTCGAAAACATCCGGATTTTTTTTATGAGGCATAATACTAGAACCTGTTGTAAGATGCGCCGGAAGGCCAATAAAGTCAAAGTTCTGGCTCATATACAAACAAACATCCATTGCAAATTTTGACAACGTTCCTGCAATGCTTGTCATTGCAAAAGCAACCGTTTTTTCTGCTTTACCGCGGCTCATTTGTGCAGCTACAGCATTGTATTTTAAGGTTTCAAAGCCTAGTTCTTTCGTTGTGAATGTTCTGTTGATTGGAAATGAACTTCCATAACCTGCAGCCGAGCCTAACGGATTCTGGTCTACAATTTTTGAAGCAGCGTTCAACATTGTAATATCATCAATCAAGCTTTCTGCGTAAGCAGAAAACCACATTCCGAAAGACGACGGCATCGCAATTTGTAAATGAGTATAACCTGGCAATAATACATTTTGATGTTTTTCTGCCGATTCCATCAACAAATCAAACAATGTTTTTACCTGTTCTTTTATTGCTTTTAACTCGTCTTTTAAATACAAATGAACATCTACTAAAACCTGATCGTTACGAGAACGTGCGGTGTGGATTTTCTTTCCTGCATCGCCAAGTTTCACTGTTAGAAGATATTCGATTTTAGAATGTACATCTTCGAAACTGTCTTCGATTTCAAAATTTCCAACTACAATATCTGCAATGATTTCGTTTAATGCATCAACTAAAGAAGTTGTTTCTTCTTCAGTTAACAAACCTATCTGACCCAGCATTTTGGCGTGAGCGATTGAACCTAAAGCATCGTATTTTGCTAAAACTAAATCCAGTTCACGGTCGTTTCCTACTGTAAATTGCTCGATTTGTTTATCTGTTGGTATTCCTTTTTCCCAAAGTTTCATAGGTACTATTTTTTAGAAACCCGACAGGTTTAAAAACCTGTCGGGTTTAATTATAATTTAAAGAAATCAGTTAGTATTTTAATGTACAAGTCGACTCCTTCTTCAATTTCATTTACAAAAATAAATTCGTCTGCTGAGTGCGAACGCAACGTTTCTCCTGGCCCAAGTTTCAAAGACTGACAGCTTAAAACCGATTGATCTGAAAGCGTTGGCGAACCATATGTTGTTCTTCCTAAAGCAATTCCCGCTTGAACTAAACCGTGTGAAACCGGTATAGACGATGCGTTTAAATGCATGGATCTTGGCGTTACTTCGGCATTTACATTTGCTTTTACAACTTCTAAAATTTCAGTATTTGTATATCGGTCTGTTACACGAATATCTACAACTAAATCACATTCTGACGGTACAACATTATGCTGTTTTCCTGCATTAATCTGTGTTACGGTCATTTTTACGGGACCTAAAACGTCTGAGATTTTATCGAATTTATAGTTTTTAAACCATTCCATTACCGGAATTGATTTATATAATGCATTATCGTCGTTTTGATGTGCAGCGTGGCTCGCAGTTCCTTTTACTTTTACATCCAAAACTAAAAGACCTTTTTCAGCAACTGCTAACTGCATTAATGTTGGTTCTCCCACAATTGCGCAGTCTAATTCTGGCAAGCTTTTTAAAACGCTATTCAATCCATTTTTTCCGCTGCTTTCTTCTTCGGCGGAAGCCACAATTACAATATTATGCGAAAGGTTTTGATTTTCGTAAAAATATACAAATGTTGCCAATAACGAAACCAGGCATCCGCCAGCGTCATTGCTTCCCAACCCAAATAATTTTCCGTCTTTTTCGATTGCTTTAAACGGATCGTTTGTGTAAGCTTGATTTGGACGGACAGTATCGTGATGTGAGTTTAGTAAAAGTGTTGGTTTATTTTCGTCGAAATATTTGTTGAAAGCCCACACATTGTTGTTTTCTCTCTTAAAAGGAATTTCATTTTGATTGAACCAATTTTCGATTAAAAGAGCTGTTTGGTCTTCTTCACTAGAAAATGAAGGGGTTTCGATTAAGCTTTTTAATAAACTAATTGCTTCCTGAGTAAGCGTATCTATATTTTTCATTTTTGTTAGGTTCTGAGGCTATCCCGATAGCTATCGGGACTGAGATTCTAAGCTTTTAAGCAATGACTTTACCCAATCTTAGCCAGAAAATTAATTGGCACAAATTTCTTAAATTAATATTTAAAAGCACTGCGCAGTTCGGTTTTTTTGCCACTAATTGCATGGATTATTTTTTTGTTACAGATTTAAAATCAAAATAAACTTTTTAGTGTCTGTTTAAAATTATTTTCTCTTTTAACAGAAAAAATTGGTGTCAATTTGTGCAAGTCGTGGCAGCATCTTTATAATGTAATCGTCGTATGCAGAACATCTGGATTTTGAAGCATTTTATGATGCCCAATTTTGATTTTCTGCACGCCTCGTGATAAACTATTGAAACAGTTATCCAGCTTTGGAATCATTCCGGAATGGATTACTTTTTCTTCTTTCAGCTTATTGTATAATGCTTCGTTGATTTGGGTTATTACAGATGAATCGTCTTCTGAATCCTGCAAAACACCTTGTTTTTCAAAACAATACGTCAGCGTCACATCAAAAAATTCAGATAAAGCAATTGATAATTCGCTTGCAATGGTATCTGCATTTGTGTTTAACAATTGTCCGTTTTTGTCGTGTGTAATAGCACAAAAAACAGGTACAACTCCGGCTTCAAGCAAAGTTGCCAGTAATTTGGTATTTACCTGTTTTACATCGCCTACAAATCCGTAATCAATTGTTGGGTGATTTCTTTTTGTTGATTGAATTAAATTTCCGTCAGCTCCAGAAAAACCAATTGCATTATTGTCTTTCGCCTGCAGTTGCGCTACAATATGTTTGTTGATTTGTCCTGCGTAAATCATTACCACAACGTCAAGCATTGGAGCATCTGTAATTCGGCGTCCATCAATCATCTGCGGTACCAAACCAATACTCTGCGCCATTTTTGTAGCCGATTTTCCACCGCCGTGAACTAAAACTTTATAGCCTTCAATTTTAGAAAAATCGGTTAAGAATTGTTCTAACTCTGCTGGATTATCGATGATGTTTCCACCAATTTTTATTACTGATACGTTCATTTTTTGAGGTTCTAAGATGCTAAGTTTCTAAGGTACTAAGGTTTTTGCTCATCGTTTCTTAGCATCTTAGAAACTTAGAACCTTAGCTCCTCAAAAATTATATTTTTTTAAGAATCTTTTGTAAAACTAATTGTGCTGAATACGTTCTGTTATTCGCTTGCTCGATTACAATAGAATTTTCACCGTCAAGAACTTCGTCGCTTACAATTACATTACGACGAACCGGTAGACAGTGCATAAATTTTCCGTTGTTCGTTAAAGCCATTTTTTCGGCAGTAACGGTCCAATTTGGATCGCTGTTGGTTACTTTTCCGTAATCGTTGAAATTGCTCCAGTTTTTAACGTAAACGAAATCGGCATTTTCAAAGGCTTTGTTTTGATCGTATTCAATTTTGCAGTCCTTTGTAATTTCTGGACTTAATTCATAACCTTCTGGATGTGTAATTACAAAATCCATATCTTTTTGCATTTGCATCATTTCTACAAATGAATTTGCAACTGCCTGAGGCAAAGCTTTTGGATGCGGTGCCCAAGAAAGTACCACTTTTGGTTTGTGTTTGGTTTTGTGCTCCTCCATCGTAATGGCATCTGCCAAAGACTGCAATGGATGACGAACCGCACTTTCCATGTTTACGATTGGCACTGTAGCATACTTTAAGAAACCTGAAATAACGGTTTCCTGATAATCTTTTTCTTTGTCAACCAAACCAGCAAAAGCACGAATCGCGATAATATCACAGTATTGAGAAACTACTTCTGCAGCTTCTTTAATATGTTCAGAAGCACCAGAATTCATAACCGCTCCGTCTTCAAATTCTAAAGTCCAGCCTTCATTGGTAAAATTCATTACCATAACGTTCATACCTAAGTTTAAAGCCGCTTTTTGTGTACTCAAACGCGTTCTTAAACTCGGATTGAAGAATAACATTCCTAAGGTTTTGTTTTTACCTAGTTTTTTATTTTTAAGCGGATCTTTTTTAATCTTGATCGCGCTTTTAACCCATTTTGATAATGAGTCGATATCTTTTATTGAAATATAATTCATTGTTTTTTTTTGTTTAATCGGTTAATAGTTGATTTGTTTAATCGTTTTACTGCTTAAACAAATCTAACTTTTATCCATTTTTGTTTTTTTAATGTTCTTTTTTAATCGATTAACCGAATTAACGATTAAACAATTAAACCTTTTTACACAATTTTGGTAAAAGGAATTTCGTCCTTGAGTGCCTTTAAAATAAAATTATCATTTAATCCGTTGACTATCCAAGTTTCGATATTAGCTGCTTTTGCAATTCCAGCTGCTTCTATTTTTGATTGCATTCCGCCAGTTCCGTGTGATGATTTTGATTCGCCGATTTCTTTTTCGAGTGATTTTAAATCATTTACCAATTTGATTGTTTCTGGAATTTCATCATGAATAGAATCTTTCGTATAAATTCCGTTTGTATTGGTGGCAATTATCAGAATATCAACATTTAAAAGAACTGCCGTTAAAGCCGCTAATTTATCATTATCTCCAAACCGAATCTCATCTGTGGCAACGGTATCATTTTCATTGATAATCGGAATGTAATTGTTTTTAACCAATACATTAATGGTATTAACAATGTTCTTTTTGGTCTGCTCTTTTTCGAAATCAGAATAAGAAAGCAAACACTGAGAAGTATTTAATCCTAAATCCTTGAAATTTTCATTGTAAATCCGCATTAAATGAGGCTGTCCGATTGAAGCTAAAGCCTGTTTTACAAAAACATCTTTATCCTGATTATCAAGTTTCACAAACTGCTTTGCTGCTGCAATTGCTCCTGAACTTACTATGATAAATTCATATTCGTCGTTTAAAGCCGCAATCTGTATTCCAAGGTCTTCAATCTTTCCCCGCGAAATATGATTGGTTTCTTTGGTTAAAGTATTACTTCCTATTTTTAATAAAATCCGTTTCTTACCCATTTTTTTAAAAGGTGCTAAGGTTCTAAGTTTTTGTATTGCAACCGTTTTTTACCGCAAAGGGCGCAAAGTTTTTGATATAGTTTGTGTTTACAAACGCTAAGTTCGCAAAGCTTTGTCTACAGTTAAATTTCAATAAAAAATTCCAAATCCCAATAATCTGCAATCAAAAATCGTTAATCATCAATCTAAAATTCTAAGAAGTCTAACAATCTAAGAAAGTCTAACTATCTAATCTGTCCTTCTCCGTAAACGTACCATTTATTGGTCACGAGATGTTGAAGGCCAATTGGACCTCGTTGATGTAATTTATCAGTACTTATTGCTAATTCTCCGCCAAGACCAAATTGTCCGCCGTCTGTAAAACGGGTTGAAGCATTTTGGTAAACTGCTGCAGCGTCTATTGATTCCATAAACTGTTGTGCAGCTTCATTATCTCTCGTAATAATTGCTGCAGAATGCCCTCCGCAGTATTTATTAATCATATCAATAGCATGATCCTGAGAATCGATGGTTCCTATTACGATTTTATAATCCAGAAATTCTTCGTACCAAATTTCTTCGTTTATGATAGTTTTGGTGTTTTCGAAATTCTCTAACGATTTATCTACAATAACTTCTACTTTTGATTCGATTAAAGCTTCAATTAACATTGCAACGAAACCTTCAAAATTTGGAAGTTTAGAACTTATCAAAACTTTATCTAAAGCATTGCAAGCCGAAATTTTAGCAGTTTTAGCATTCAAAATTACTTTTAAAGCTAAATCTGTATCAGCTCTTTCATGAACGTACACAAAATTATTCCCTCGTCCGCTTACAATTACAGGACACGTTGCATGTCCTTTTACAAACTCAATTAGTTTTTCGCCGCCTCTTGGAACTATTAAATCAACTTTTTGAGTTGGTTTTTCTAAAAAAGCTTGAGTTTCTGTTCTGTTGTAATTCAGATATTCCACCCAGTCTTTTGAAACTCCATTTTCTTCTAAAGCTTTGTGCCAAAAACTTACGATTTTCAAATTTGATTTTAAAGACTCTTTTCCTCCTTTTAATAAAATTTTATTTCCGGATTTAAAGGCAATTCCTCCCGCTTCTATTGTAACATCTGGGCGGGATTCGTAAATAATTAAAATCGTTCCAAAAGCAGCAGTTTTATTGACCACTTTTATTCCATTATCATGAGTAAAATGAAAACGCTCAACACCAACGGGATCTTCTTGAGAAGCTAATTGGTTTAATGATAAAATCATTTCATCAACTTTTTTATCATCTACTTTTAAGCGTTCTTCCATCGCTAAATCTGAGCCGTCGTAATCAGCAAGATCTTCCTGATTGGTTAGGATTATCTCATTCCGCTCCTGCTCGACCAGCTTTGACATAGTCCGCAAAACCGCATTGCGTGTTTCAATTGATAATGGTTTCATTTTATTTTGGTTTAATTGGTTAGTTGGTTTAATCGTTTAACTGTTTAATCGGTAATTCGTTTAGCCAATTAAACGATTAAACAAATTAACATTATAGTTCTTCTAAACTTTCTTTTAAAGCTTTTACAAACGTATCAATATCAGCTTTTTTCACCGTTAACGGCGGTAAAATTCTTAATAGATTTTTATTGTTCGCGCTTCCTGTAAAAATGTGTTTTTCGATGATTAATTTCTTTCTTAAAGCTGCTACATCAAAATCAAACTCTACTCCAAGCATTAATCCTTTTCCTTTTACTTGTTTGATTCCTTCAACTTCTTTGATTTTCTCTAAGAAATATTCATAAACTTCATTTACATTTTTCTGTAAATCCAGTTTTTCAATTACGTCTAAAACTGCAATTCCTGCTGCACAAGATAAATGGCTTCCGCCGAAAGTAGTTCCTAATAATCCGAAGCTTGCTTCAAATTTTGGAGAAATTAGAATCGCTCCAACAGGGAAACCGTTCCCCATTCCTTTCGCAACTGAAATTATATCAGCGTTGATTCCGTGATGCTGGAAAGCGAAGAATTTCCCGCTTCTTCCGTATCCTGATTGTACTTCATCTAAAATCAAAACAACATCGTGTTTTTTACAAGCTTTTTCTAAAGCCTGAAAAAACTCGGTTGTTCCTTGGTCTAACCCCCCAACTCCCTGAATTCCTTCAATAATTACTGCTGTAACATCGCCTTTAGCCAATTCAGCTTCAACTAATTCGATTTGGTTTAAAGGTAAAAACGTAACTTCTTGCTGTGCATTTAATGGCGCAACAATTTTTTTATTATCTGTAACGGCAACTGCTGCAGAAGTTCTTCCGTGAAAAGAATTATCAAAAGCCACAACTCTTGATTTTCCATTGTGGAAAGATGCTAATTTCAAAGCATTTTCATTGGCTTCAGCACCAGAACTGCATAAAAACAATTCGTAATCTTCAAGACCAGATAGTTTTCCTAATTTCTGAGCCAATTCTACCTGCAAAGGATTTTGAATTGCATTCGAATAAAAACCTAAATGGTCTAATTGATTCTTTAGTTTTGCTACATAATCCGGCTGTGTGTGTCCGATAGAAATCACACCATGTCCGCTGTATAAATCTAAATATTCTACTCCTTTGTCATCAATAATTGTACAATCTACTGCTTTTACTGGAGTTATGTCGTATAATGGGTAAACGTTGAATAAGTTCATTTTTTGTTTTGTTTATTTTGTTTCAGGTTTCATGTTTCAAGTTACTCACTGAACGTGAAAACTAAAACTTCAAACCTTAAAACTAGTTATGTTTCTTCGTATCCATTTCAAGTCACGCACAGAACGTGAAACCTGAAACTTTAAACTTGCAAACTAAAAAATTAAAATCCGCTTGGTTTCAAATGTAAACCTGTGGTTTCTTCTAAACCGAACATTAAATTCATGTTTTGAATCGCTTGTCCTGAAGCGCCTTTGGTTAAGTTATCGATAATTGATGTTATGAGAACCCGGTTTCCTTTTTTCAATAAACTAATAATACATTTATTCGTCTGCACCACTTGTTTCATGTTGATGTTTGTTGTGGTAACGGTCACGAAAGGTTGATCTTTATAGAAATCTTCGTATTTGGCAACCAATTGTTCCAAACTATCATCACATAATATATATAAGGTTGCAAAAATTCCTCTTGGGAAATCTCCTCTGTTTGGAATAAAAAGCAATTCGCTGTCAAAATCGTCTTGTAATTGAACCAAACTTTCTGAAATTTCACCTAAATGCTGATGCTCGAAAGCTTTATAATGCGACATATTATTGTTTCTCCAACTGAAATGAGAAGTTTCTGAAAGACTTACTCCAGCTCCAGTACTTCCTGTTGTTGCATTAATATGTACATCATTATTCAGCAGATTATGTTCTGCTAAAGGCAATAAAGCCAATTGAATAGCTGTAGCGAAACAACCCGGATTTGCGATATAATTTGCTTTTTTGATTTCTGCTTTATTGATTTCAGGCAATCCGTAAATAAAATCTTTCCCTTCGAAATGCGCATCTTTATTCAATCTGAAATCATTTCCTAAATCGATGATTTTAGTATGACTTGCAAACTGATTTTCTTTCAAAAATGAAATCGATTTTCCATGTCCTAAACATAAGAAAACAACATTCACATTTATATTTATTTCATCTGTAAAATTCATTTCGATATCACCCATCAAATCGTGGTGCGCTACAGAAAGCGGTTTCCCTGCGTTTGTGGTACTGTAAACAAAATCGATGTTTACTTTTGGGTGATACATTAAAATTCTGATGAGTTCTCCGGCTGTGTAGCCCGAACCACCAATAATTCCGACATTAATCATGATCTAATTTGTTTACAGATGAGAATATGTTTTGTGCATTTCCTAAAATCTTGATAAATCCTTTTGCATCGTCAGATGTCCAGGCATTGTTCATTTCTCCGTATTGACCGAAGCCAGTGTTCATTAAATCATTTTCAGATTCGATTCCGTCAAGTGAGAAATGGTATGGTTTTAATGAAACTGTTACTGTTCCATTTACTGTTTTTTGTGTGTCTTGCAAGAAAGTTTCAATGTTTCTCATAACTGGATCTAAGAACTGACCTTCGTGGAATAACATTCCGTACCAGTTTCCTAATTGTTCTTTCCAATATTGCTGCCATTTTCCAAGAGTGTGTTTCTCCAATAAATGGTGCGCTTTAATAATAATTAAAGGAGCCGCAGCTTCAAAACCAACTCTTCCTTTAATTCCAATAATAGTATCTCCAACATGAATATCTCTACCAATCGCATAAGCGCTTGCTAGTTTTTCTAGAGCCACAATATTATTTGAAGGTTTATCTGTTTTTCCGTTTAAACCAACTAATTCTCCCTGCTCGAAATGAAGTGTTACTTTTTCTTCACCTTCTTTTTGCAATTGTGATGGATAAGCTTCACTTGGCAATGGCTGGCTAGAAGTTAAAGTCTCTTTTCCTCCAACACTTGTTCCCCAAAGTCCTTTATTAATAGAATATTGTGCTTTTTCCCAAGAATAGTGAACTCCGTTTTGAGCTAAATAATCAACTTCTTCTTGTCTTGAAAGTTTTAAATCTCTAATTGGAGTAATGATTTCAATTTCTGGAGCAATAGTCTGGAAAATCAAATCAAAACGAATTTGGTCGTTTCCTGCGCCTGTACTTCCGTGAGCGATTGCAGTTGCTCCTACTTTTTTTGCATATTTTATAGCTTCAATTGCCTGAAAAACACGCTCTGCACTTACTGATAATGGGTATGTATTGTTTTTTAATACGTTTCCGAAAATCAGGTATTTTATAGCTTTATCGTAATATTTGTCTAAAATTGTTAAGTTAGCATGCTGCGCACTTCCTAATTCGTAAGCTCTTTTTTCTATAGCTGATAATTCCTCTGCACTAAATCCTCCTGTATCAACAAGAACGGTATGAACTTCATAACCTTTTTCGTTTTTTAAATATTTCAAACAATACGAGGTATCTAATCCTCCGCTATAAGCTAATACTACTTTTTTCATTTTTTATAATTTAGGCTAATACTTTCGTATATAGCAGTTTGAGATTTCTTTTTGATTAAATTTTGAATAAAAAAATAAATGACAATATTTTGTTTAAGAATAAAGCCTGTTTGATTTTTTTAAGTCTGCTTAAAACAGCCTCATTAAAAGGATGTCTCGGCGGTGTTTTTTGTTTTTCTTTTGGGTCGTATAACATTCCGGTACAAAGACACATTTTGTTTTCTTTGCTCTGTAAAATTGGGAAGTTAGTACAGGTTTTACAGCCTGCCCAGAAACTTGGATCGGTAGTTAATTCTGAAAACGGAACCGGTTTATAGCCTAAATCAGAGTTAATTTTCATTACTGCCAAACCAGTAGTAATTCCAAATATTTTTGCATCTGGATATCGCTGCAAAGAATAATCAAATACTTTTGATTTTATCTTTTTTGCCAATCCTAAACTTCTATAGTCAGGGTGTACAATTAAGCCGGAATGTGCTACGAACTTTCCGTGTTCCCAGCTTTCGATGTAACAAAAACCTGCAAATTTTCCATCAGCCAGAGCAATCATCGCATCACCATTCGACATTTTTTTCTGAATGTACTCAGGAGTTCTTTTAGCAATCCCCGTACCTCTTAACAAGGCAGATGATTCTATCGTATCGCAGATTTCTTGTGCGAATTTGAAGTGTTCTTCCTGGGTAACAACAATAGAGATCTTCATTTCAATAATTGAAGTTAGAGTTAAAAATTAAAGCATGTTGTTTAGTTTGAAATCCAGAATTGAATCCAATAAAATTAAGCAAAATAAAAGTAACATTCTCTAAATCAAAAACTTGACTAAGAAAATTTACAAAATAATAAATACTTTTAGGATATGTTTGTCCAATGGACAAATTATGTGATTTCAAAATGAAAAATGGATATGAATAAATATACGGTTATAAAACTCAGTGAACACTATAGAGATAGTGTCCGTACTTCGGGAGAAGTAATCGGTGAGTTTGTCCGTGACAAAGAAGTTATATGTAAACTTATTTTATTCATCGGTGCAAAAGTACATCTTTTTTTTATTTACAAAACAAAAAATTAAAATTCTAACATTTTTTTAATGAAAAGTTATTTTTCAAGATGCTAAGGTTCTAAGCTACTAAGGTTCTGAGGTTTTCTTTTTTCTCTAACCTGACTAAATAAACTTTAAACTCTGAAAAGTTTAAACAAAAGAAAAACCCGATAGTAAAAATACCATCGGGTTTAAATTATTTGGAGTTTTGTATTTAGTTTTTTGTAAACGGAATCACTTGTGCACTCCCTGTAACAATCATATCAAAACCTGTTTTTGCTTCATTGTATTTGAATTTTAAACCAGCTCCTTTAGACTCAAATGTGTCTTTTTCGTTTTCTACTGGTTTAACTGAAAACTTCGGAAAATCTGTAATTTCAAAATACATTGTACTGTTTTTCTCTGTAACTTCAATTTTAAGAGGTGCTCTTGAAGTCGAAAACATTCCTAAATATGGATCTAAAATTACGTCTTTTTCTACTTTACCTTTTCCGGCTGTCCAAACATTGTTTGATGCATTATTATCTGGAAAAGCGTGATCTGGATCTAAAGTGATGCTTTCAATTTCTTCCGTAGAATTGTGCATGAAAGACCAGCTGTTATTACGCTGCCAAATTTCTACAGGAAGATTTACTCTGCTTACTTTACCGCTTTTTGTTTTAACATCTAAAACAATCGGCATTGGCATTTTATCAAAATTCTCAACAGTAATAATAACTCCTTTTGCAGGATCATTTTTTACATATTTAATTGAATTGATTCCCTGATCAAAACGCCAGTTATTTACGAACCAGCTTCTCCAGAACCAGCTTAAGTCTTCTCCTGCAACATTTTCCATAGATCTGAAGAAATCATCCGGCTGCGGGTGTTTGTAAGCCCAACGCTCAATATAAGTTCTAAAAGCTGTATCGAAACGTTCTTTACCTAAAATCTGTTCTCTCAAGATTACCAGACCTGCGCTTGGTTTAAAATAACATAACATACCAATATTTGCTTCCTTCATATTATCAGGAGAACTCATAATGGTTTCTAAATCAGGTCTTGTAAACGGTTCAGCCTGCTCGTGTAAATCTGTTGCAGGTTCTTTGTATTCTCCATTATTAAAAGCAGCTGTACTTAATGAGTTAATAAAAGTATTAAACCCTTCATCCATCCAGCCGAATAATCTTTCGTTTGAACCTACAATCATTGGGAACCAGATATGGCCAAATTCGTGGTCTGTAACTCCCCATAAATCTTGTCCTTTAGATTTCCATCCGCAGAAAACAATTCCTGGATATTCCATTCCTCCTTCATTTCCAGCCACGTTTGTAGCAGCAGGATAAGGATATTCGAACCATTGTTTAGAATAATGTTCGATTGATGCTTTTACATATTCAGTAGAACGTCCGTAAGCGCCTTGTCCGGCACTTTCTGCAGGATAAGCAGATAATGCTAAAGATTTTTTTCCGCTTGGAAGATTAATTTTTGCTCCATCTAAGATAAAAGCAGGAGATGATGCCCAAGAAAAATCACGTGCATTTTTAATTTTATAATGCCATGTTTTTTCTATTCCTGCATTTGCATTTGAAGCCGAATTTGCTTCTTGTTCAGAACGAATTGTTACTGTTTTATCGCTGTTTGCAGCATCTTTATATTTTTTGAAATGATCTGCAGAAAATACTTCCTGACCATTTATTAATTCACCAGAAGCAACTACAAAATGATTCCCTGGAACTGTCAATTTTACATCAAAATCACCATATTCTAGGTAAAACTCAGAAGCACCTAAATAAGGAGCCGTGTTCCAACCGCGTACATCATCGTACACACACATACGAGGATACCATTGCGCAATTGTAAAGATTTTTCCGTTTTTAGTTTCCAAAACCCCCATTCTGTCAGAACCTTCAAATGGAGCGATGAATGAAAATTCGATTTTAATTTTTACAGAACCTCCTTTTGCTGCTAATTCCTGTGGAAGAAATATCTGCATTCTAGTATCTGTAACGATATATTTTGCTGCAACTTCTGTTTTGTTTTTTCCTCCGGAAATCACTTTTACAGATTTAATTTTGTTTCCTCCGTCAAAAACCTGCCCTTGAGCTCCGTTACGGCTTCCTGTCAATGGCACAACAGCGTTTCCTCTAGAATCTTCTTTAAATAAATTCTGATCTAAATTCAGCCAAAGAAAACCCAATTTATCAGGACTATTATTAGTATATGTAATTTCATCTGTACCTACAATTTCATTTGTAGTACCATTTAATTTTGCTGTGATTTGATAATCGGCTCTGTTCTGCCAGTATTCTGCTCCCGGCTGACCGCTTGCTGTACGGGTCGTTGTTCCATTTTTTGTATAAAAATGCGGACCAAAGGCATCGTGATAATTATAATTGTTTACCGGATTTGCTGTTGCCGCCGGAGACGTTTGCTGCGCCCAGACTGAAGAAATCCCAAAAAATAAAGCCGCGGTTAGTATGGCTTTTGCAGATTGCTTTTTCATATTTTTTAGCTGTTTATGTAGCAAATTAATGAAAAAAAAAGCTATTTGCAGAGGAATAGCTAAGCTTAAATTTAATTTTAGCAAAATTTTATTAAAAAAATAATTCAGAGTATTTTTCCTAAAAAACAAAATTTATAAAATATATTTACATCACGATTTAAAACTTAATTCTATTTCAATTCTACTATTTTGGATACAACAATATCAAACTCAATACTTAAAGCTTCTATCAAACATGCAGGAGCAGAATTATTTTCTTTAAAAGACAATCAAAACAAAGAATATATCTGGGAAGGAAATCCTGATTTTTGGGGTAAACACTCACCTGTTTTGTTTCCAATTGTAGGTACATTAAAGAACAATACTTATACTATTGACAAAAAAGAATATCAGCTGTCAAGACATGGTTTTGCAAGAGATATGGAATTTAAATTGGTTGAGAAAACAGGAAATAGTGCCGTTTTTTCGTTAGAATCAAATGCCGAAACCTTAAAAAAATACCCTTTCGAATTTGAATTACAGCTTATTTATACGCTTGAAAACACTTCTTTAAACATAGAATATATCGTAATTAATAAAGGTGAAACTAAAATGCCATTTTCTATTGGAGCACATCCGGCAATTGCGCTTCCTGAAAATTTCGAGAACTATTCTTTTAAATTTGAAAAACAAGAACCTTTAAAGTATAATCTTTTAGAGAATGATCTAATTTCAAATAAAACTGAAACTCTAAAAACTACAGAAAATGTAGTTCCGTTAACTTATAAACTTTTTGAAAATGATGCTTTGGTTTTTAAAACACTAGAATCAAATTCATTAACTATACTTGAAAATAAAAAACCTTACGTTCAGGTTGATTTTGAAGATTTTCCAAGCTTAGGAATCTGGACAAAAGACCAGGCGCCTTTTGTTTGTATTGAACCATGGTTTGGCTACTCAGACACTGCAGATAATTCGGGTGATTTATTTAAAAAAGAAGGTATTTTGGTTTTAGAAATCGATCAATCTTTCCATTCTCAATTTAGTATTAAAATAGTATCATAATGTTAGAATTCAATTTTAATCCATTTCCTGTAATTGAAACTGAGCGTTTGCTTTTAAGAAGAATTACAAATGATGACGTTAACGAAGTATTCGAATTGAGATCGAATCCTGAAACTATGAAATTCATTCCAAGACCATTAGTAAAAGACAATGAAGATGCCTTACAGCACATTGCGATGATCGAAGAAAAAATTGAAACAAATATTGGTATAAATTGGGCAATAACTTTAAAAGACAATCCTAAACTTTTAGGAATAATTGGTTATTACAGAATGCAGCCTGAAAATTACCGCGCCGAAATTGGCTATATGCTGTCTCCTGATTTTCACGGAAAAGGAATTATTCCCGAAGCAGTAAACGTATTGCTGAAATATGGTTTTGAAAATTTAAAATTGCATTCTATTGAAGCTGTGATTGATCCTGAAAATTACGCATCAGAAAAAGTTTTACAAAAATGCGGCTTTGTTAAAGAAGCTCATTTAAGAGAAGCCGAATTTTGGGAAGGAAAATTCCTTGACAAAGTAATTTACTCATTACTAAATAATTAGAAAAAAATAATTATTTCTGACCAAAATAATCCTGTTAAAAGTCCGTTAATGTTTAATACTAAGATTTTAGTTAAGTTATATTTGCGCCAAAATAAATTATTCCCTGCGATTTAAAATACCATGAAAAAAATATTCGCCTTTACCGTTCTTCTTATATCTATTCAATTACAAAGCCAGACTTTTATCAAATTTAATGGTGTAACAGCTTTAGTTGGTGTACCAAATATTGGGGTTGAAACCAGTATTGGCGAAAAAACAACTTTTAGTTTTGACGTTATGGCATCTTTTTGGGAATCATTTGATGGTCATTCTCCTATGAAATTTTATACGGCAACTCCAGAAATCCGTTACCATTTTAAAGAAAAATACAATGGTTTTTATGTCGGAGGTCATGTAGGTGCTGATAAATATGAACTTCAAAAATGGAATTACTGGGACAGTAACAAATATGAAGATGGTTTTGGTTATAGACTAGGTGCTACAGTTGGTTATAATGTAAAACTCAGCGATAAATTTTTACTTGATATTTTTGTTGGCGGCGGCTGGCACCAAGGTTTTTATCATGGATATTATAATGATGGTACTCCCGGAAGATATGAAAAAGCCCCTAACTACAATAAAAGCGGTGAATGGCTTCCGTACCGCGGCGGTGTGATGATTTCTTATAAATTGTAAATCAGCTGAATTTAGGAAGTGATTTTATATACAAATCTTCCACTTTCTTTCTTGCCCAATCTGTTTTTCTTAAAAAAGTAAGACTCGATTTCACGCTTGGATTTGATATAAAACACTTAATTGGAATTAATTCTCCTAAAGTATCAAAACCATAATAATCTACAAGAGTTTCAACAATTTTTTGAAGTGTAATTCCGTGAAGCGGATCTTTAGATTTGCTTTCCATTTTAATTTATATATTAAATAATACTAAAAGACCGTACTTAAAAAAGCACGGTCTTTTTTGCAAAATTACGGAATTGACCTAAAATAATCCGCTAAATTAGAATATGAATTTAAATCCAAAAGAAAGCGGAGAAGTTAAATTTGGATTACTTCCTGCTAAAGCTGTATTGTAAAATGGGTCAACATTTGCAACATGCGCCAATCCAAAATTTGTAACAGTCGTTTTTTCTCCATTTTTAGGCTCTAGAGTTGTAGAAGTAAAATTAGCCAAATCGTAAGAGAACTCTACAGAGAAGTTTTTTGTAATGAAATAATCAAAACCTCCTGATACTGATAATCCTACCTGATTAACTTTTAACTCGCTTTCTTTTTCTTTTCCGGTAATAACTGGTATCGCTGCCTGTCCGAAGAAGTACAATGAACCAGCTACATTCCAATATTTTCTAACTAAAGGCTGAATAACAATTAAATCTGTTTTTGCAGCTGTGCCTGCATTTGACTCGGCTTTAATGTTAATTAATCCGAATCCTGCTCCAACGGCTACAGATGGAGTTACAAATGTACCCACGATTGGAAGTACAGATAAACTCGTATTTTTTTCGTCTGCAGTTTTTGTCTGCTGATAACCGAATTGAGAGGTTGCAAACCAAGCTCCTTTTAGTCCTTGAGCTGAATCCTGAGCCTTAGCGGTTAAGCCGATTAACACAATACTGACTAATGTTACAATTTTTTTCATTATAAATTTGTTTTTGAATTACAGGACAAACTTACTTGTAAGCATTTTTGAGAAGGATGATTAAAATCATAGATTAAAAAAAATCTTTAATTATATTTGAGCAGTTTATATTCCTGCAATTTTCTTACTTTTGTACCCATGTTAAAATCAGTCAATATACTTAATAAAAGAGCCCGGTTTGATTACGAAATAATCGACACCTATACTGCCGGAATTGTTTTGGCAGGAACCGAAATTAAATCGATACGTTTAGGAAAAGCGAATATTACAGAAAGTTTCTGCGAATTCAGCGGGATGGAACTTTTTGCAATCAATACTTATATAGAGGAATATTCATTTGGGAATCAATTCAACCATAAATCAAGAAGTGAACGAAAATTGCTTTTGAATAAAAAAGAATTAAAAAACCTTCATAAAAGTGTTCAGGCAAAAGGTCTTACTATTGTGCCTTTAAAATTGTTTACCAATGAAAAAGGTCTTGCAAAACTACAGATTGGTCTTTGTAAAGGAAAGAAAAACTACGACAAACGTGAATCTCTAAAAGAGCAGGATACAAAACGCGACTTAGACAGAATTAAAAAAGCATATAACTAAACACAGATTTAATTCCTTAAATCTGTGTTTATCAAAATTTTATAGTTATTTTTACTACAAACAATATAACTGTAAAATATGAAAAAGTACTTAATTCTACTCATTGTAATTCTGTCACTTTCAAGTTGCGGCAGTAATACAACTATTGTAAACAGCTGGAGAGATCCAAAAATAACAGTTGCTCAGGAACATTTTAAAAAAGTCTTAGTAGTTGCCCTTGTTAAAGACGAAGCTTCAAGAAGAATTGCCGAAAACAGAATCGCTGCAAGCAATCCTATTTTTAAAACTTCCTACCAATATCTAAACGAAACTACCAAACAGCTTACGCAGGAACAAAAATTAAAAATCCTTCAAGATGAAAACTTTGATGGAGTTGTCACGATGCGTTTAATAAGTACTGAAAAAGAAACTACCTACGTTCCCGGAAGTTATACGGGAATGTATTATGGAGGCTTTGATGGCTTATATTCAGGAATGTACGGATACGGTTTTGGAAACTGGTACGGAATGTATTCACCGGCTTTCTACGATCCGGGATATTATCAGGAAACAACTTATTACATGGTAGAAACCAATATTTTTTCGCTAAAAGAAAACAAATTAATCTGGACCGGAACCACAAGATCAGATTATGTAACCGATGTAGGACAAACTGTAGATGCCATAATGCAGGCAGTTGTAAAAGAAATGAGAAAAGACGGCTCATTACCTCCAAAATAAGAGAAACAAAAAGCAGCTTATATGCTGCTTTTTTTATGACTAAACAAATGACTATTTTTGTCAAGACTTTAAATTTCATCAAAAATGAAATCACTTTTAAAAAATGCAAGAGAACAAAAAGGACTAAAAACGAGAGAATTGGCTCAGCTTGCCGGAATCGATCAGGCATTGATCAGTAAATTTGAATCTGGAACACGAAAACCAACCAAAGATCAGGTTATTAAATTATCTCAACTTTTAGAAATTGATTATGAAACTTTAATGATTACCTGGCTTAAAGAAAAGATTCTTTATGAAATTGGTGATGAAGAATTTGCACTGAAAGCTTTAATTTTAGCTGAACAAGAAATTCAAAATAATAAAAAAGAAATCAATTCTGCTATAATATCTTCTATTCAAAATATTTTAGATGAAATTGAAATCTTAAAAAATAAAATCCTCTCTTTTAATCATTTTGAGTTACGTCAGATTTCAAAAACTTTAGAATTAGAGTTTGTTTTTAAAAGTATTCATTTAAATAAAAATCCATTAACATTAGAAGAAACCAAATTGGTTATAAATGATGGATTAACTATTTCCGGAAAAAGCATGCAAAGTCATCTTGAAGCCATTAATTTTCAAGAAGCAGTGTTTTTCATTAAAGACTTAACTCAAAAGAAAACATCTTTAAATGAAAAAGATTTTCTTTTGCTTCATAATTTAATCTTCAAAGGATTTGAATCTGAAAATTCTGGAAAATATATAAATGATCCGGTTATTACACGCGAAATGAATTTATTTTTCAATTGGCATGAATCACAAAAAAACAATCTTCACCCAATAATTCTTGCCTCTGAAGCGAATCTAAAAATACTTGAAATCAAGCCTTTTGTGAATGGAAATCTACAAATGGCAAACTTAGCATTAAACTGGATTTTAATGCAGTACAATTACACATACGTCATGATAGAAGAAGATCAAAAGAGTATCGATGAATATTTTTCTATTTTGGAGAAAAGTCAAACCCAGAATGATACATCAATTTTTATAAATTATATCACTAGAATTGAAAAAGAAAATCTAAAAAGAGCGATACAATTAGTTGAAAAATAAAAAAGCCCAGCTAAAACTGGGCTTTCTATTAATTTTTATCTTCTAATAAAGGAACAAATCTAAACTCTCCAAACTCATGTTTTTCAAACTGTGTTTCGTTCTTTCTAATCAATAAAGTCATAATCTGAACATCTTCTCCTAACGGAATAACAAGCCTTCCTCCTATTTTTAATTGTGCCATTAATGGCTGCGGAATAAATGGCGCACCTGCTGTAACTATAATACTGTCAAATGGCGCAAAATTTGGCAATCCTTTGTAACCATCTCCAAACGTAACATGTTTAGGACGGATATTTAATTTCGGAAATAAATTAGATGTTGTTTTAAATAGTTCACTTTGTCTCTCAACCGTATATACTTTAGCACCAAGCATAAATAAAACGGCAGTTTGATAACCAGAACCTGTTCCTATTTCCAGGACTTTGTGATCCTTCTTAACTTCAAGTAATTGCGACTGAAAAGCAACCGTGTAAGGCTGAGAAATGGTCTGCCCGGCACCAATAGGAAACGCTTTGTCCTGATAAGCAAAATCTTCAAAACTAGAATTCAAAAAAAGATGTCTCGGGATTTTTTTTATCGCATCTAAAACAGCTCTGTCAGTAATTCCTTTTTGCTCTAAAGTGGTTACTAATTGATTACGAAGTCCTTGATGTTTGGCAGTGTCTTTCAAAATGGGTAGGTTTTATTTTCGCAAAAATAAGAAACAAAACAGGATTTCAAATATTGATTTTTAAATAATAAATTAATACACTCAAAAGTCAAAAGGCGAAAATCAAAAGTGACAGCAAATAATTTACAATTCACAATTCATAACTCACAATTAGATGAATTCATTTTCACGTTAAACAAATAAATTATATTTTTGTTTAAAATACATTCTCATGTTAAAAGTAGGAGTTTTAGGTGCTGGTCATCTTGGTAAAATACATTTACGCTTATTACAACAATCTGACAAGTACGAATTAGTTGGATTTTACGACGAAAATCAAGAAAATGCCGAAAGAATCTCAAAAGAGTTTGGCTATAAAAATTTCAGCACAATTGCAAAACTTATTCACGCTGTCGACGTGATTGACATTGTTACTCCTACACTTTCACATTACAAATGTGCAAAAGTTGCCATAAAATCAGGAAAACATATCTTTATAGAAAAACCAATTGCCAATACAGTTGAAGAAGCTGAAGAAATTATCGCTTTAGCTAAAGAACACAACGTAAAAGGGCAAGTAGGTCATGTTGAGCGTTTTAATCCTGCTTTTATCGCTACAAAAGAAATGATCGAAAATCCGATGTTTATAGAAACACATCGTTTGGCAGAATTTAATCCGCGAGGCACCGATGTTCCTGTGGTTTTAGATTTAATGATTCATGATATTGACGCTATTTTGAGCGTTGTAAAATCTAAAGTAAAAAGCATCAATGCAAGCGGTGTTTCGGTTATCAGTGAAACTCCGGATATTGCCAACGCCAGAATTGAATTCGAAAACGGCTGCGTTGCCAACTTAACAGCAAGCCGAATTTCATTGAAAAACATGCGTAAATCACGTTTTTTTCAAAAAGACGCTTACATTTCTGTTGACTTTTTAGAAAAAAAATGTGAAGTAGTTCGTATGAAAGACGCACCAGAAGTTCCTGGAGATTTTGATATGATTTTGCAGAATGCAGAAGGTGTAAAAAAACAAATTTATTTTACTAATCCTGATGTTGAACAAAACAACGCGATCTTAGATGAATTAAATTCATTTGCAGATGCAATTAATAATAATACAACTCCAGTTGTAACACTAGAGCAGGCAACAGATGCATTGCGTGTTGCTTATCAAATTATTGATTGTTTCGATAAATAGTTCAAAAAAAATCAAAATAAATTAGCCACGAATTCACGAATTATTTGGTGAATTCGTGGCTAAATCATAAAAAAATATCTAGCAAAAAATGAAAACAATAGCTGTAATTGGAGCAGGAACAATGGGTAACGGAATTGCCCACACTTTTGCACAAAGCGGATTTACCGTAAAATTAATCGATGTTTCTGAAAAATCATTAGATAAAGGAATGGCAACAATTGCTGCCAACTTAGACCGTATGTTATCTAAAGGAACAATCACTCAGGAAGATGTTGCCAAAACTATTACCAATATTATCACTTATACAGATTTAAAAGACGGAGTTGTTGGAGTTGATTTAGTAGTTGAAGCAGCAACTGAAAACGTTGAATTAAAACTAAATATCTTTAAGCAATTAAACGAATATTGCTCGCACAATACCATTTTAGCAACCAATACTTCTTCTATTTCAATTACACAAATCGGAGCTGTTGTTGCACATCCAGAACGTGTTATCGGAATGCACTTTATGAATCCTGTGCCGATTATGAAATTGGTTGAAATCATCCGCGGATATAATACCAGCGATGAAGTAACTAAAATTATCATGACTTTATCTGAAAAATTAGGTAAAGTTCCTGTAGAAGTAAACGATTATCCAGGTTTCGTAGCAAACAGAATTTTAATGCCAATGCTAAACGAAGCCATCGAAACGTTATACAATAAAGTTGCTGGAGTTTACGAAATAGATACGGTAATGAAATTAGGAATGGGACACCCAATGGGACCACTTCAATTGGCCGATTTTATTGGTCTTGATGTTTGTCTTGCCATTCTAAATGTAATGTACGACGGATTCAAAAATCCTAAATATGCTCCTTGCCCGCTTTTAGTAAATATGGTAAGAGCTGGTAAACTTGGGGTTAAATCCGGCGAAGGTTTTTACGATTACAGCGAAAGCAAAAAAGCTGAGAAAATCTCGAAGCAGTTTTTATAAAAAAGAAATATCATGTCGATTCAATCGAATTTAAATACAATTAAAACAACTTTACCTGAACATGTAACTCTGGTTGCTGTTTCAAAAACAAAACCTGTTTCAGATTTGATGCAGGCTTATGAAGCTGGACAGCGCATTTTTGGAGAAAACAAAATACAGGAAATGACTGAGAAATGGGAACAAATGCCAAAAGACATTCAATGGCATATGATTGGTCATGTTCAGTCGAATAAGGTCAAATTTATGGCTCCGTATGTAACTTTGATTCATGGTGTTGACAGTTTGAAATTATTACAGGAAATCAACAAACAAGCTGTAAAAAACAATAGAACAATAGATTGTCTTCTTCAAATTTATATTGCTGAAGAAGAATCTAAATTTGGTTTGGACGAAAACGAATTAAATGAACTTTTAACTTCTGTGGAGTTTAAAGAGTTAAAAAATATTCGTATCTTAGGTTTAATGGGAATGGCAACGTTCACAGAAGATCAAAACCAGATTAAAAAAGAATTTACCCATTTAAAATCCATTTTTGATTCGATAAAAAATCTGAAAACTGAAAACTGCAGCCTGAACACCATATCGATGGGAATGTCTGGAGACTATCAATTGGCAATAGAATGCGGAAGCACAATGGTACGCATTGGAAGCAGCATTTTTGGAGGCAGATAATTTTTCAATAATCAATTAAAATTACAAAAATCAATGTCATTTTTAAAAGTGGAAAAGTTTTAAATGGAAAAAATATTCAATTTTGAAGATCGATTAGTTCGTTTTGCTGGAGAATGTATTTTCTTTACAAGACAATTAGAAAGACTATTTGAAAACGAATATTATAAAAATCAATTAATTAGATCATCTGGAAGTGCATCTTTAAATTTTGGAGAAGCACAAGGAACAGTCAAAAATGATAATAAACAAAAGATAATTTTCAATACCAATGACAATGGCAATTACAATAACAATTTTCAAAATTGATATTGAGTTTTGATATTGTAATTGCCATTGATTTTTGACATTGACATTGAATATGTACGCAATACTAGACATAGAAACCACTGGGGGACAATTTAATGAAGAGGGAATTACTGAAATCGCTATCTACAAATTTGATGGGCATGAAGTAGTTGATCAATTCATCAGCCTTGTCAATCCTGAAATTCCCATTCAGCCTTTCGTAGTAAAACTGACCGGAATTAATAATGCTATGTTACGTTCTGCACCAAAATTCTACGAAGTTGCTAAACGAATTATAGAAATCACTACGGATTGCGTTATTGTGGCTCATAATGCTTCTTTTGACTATAGAATCCTGAGAACCGAATTTCGTCGTTTGGGTTATGATTTCGAAGCCAAAACGCTTTGCACAGTAGAATTAGCCAAAAAACTAATTCCGGAACAGCCTTCATACAGCTTAGGAAAACTAGTTCGCGCACTTGGAATCCCTATGGCCGACAGACACCGTGCAAGCGGAGACGCTATGGCAACCACAAAGCTGTTTAAAATGCTTTTAGAAAAAGATGTTGAAAAAACAATCGTAAAAGATTTTATAAAGCTGGAAGTAGAAAAAGGAATTTCTCCAAAATTCCTGGATATTGTAAATCAAATGCCGGCTAAAACAGGTGTTTACTATATCTACAAAGAAGACGGAACTTTAATTTACATTGGCAAAAGCCAAAATATAAAAAAAAGAGTCAATCAGCATTTTACGGGAATTACAACCAAAAGCAAAAGAATCCAGGCAGAAGTTTTTACCATAACGTATGACGAAACCGGAAGCGAATTAATTGCGCTTTTAAAAGAAAGTCAGGAAGTAAAAGTTAATCGTCCGCGATACAATCGTTCGCAAAAAAAATCTGTATTTCCTGTAGCTTTATATGCCGAAAAAGATTCAGACGGTTATATCAACTTAAGATTGGAAAAAGCTGACGGACGTAAAAAAGAAATTACCTCTTTTGCTTCGTTACAAGAAGGAAAAAATGCACTTTTCAGATTTACGTCAAAATACCATTTGTGCCAAAAACTGACAGGTTTATATCAAACCAAAAAAGAGTGTTTTCAATATAAAATCAAAGAATGCGACGGCGCCTGCATTGGCGAAGTTACTCCAGAAATTTACAATTTAAGAGTACAGCAATTCATTTCAGAAAACAGCTTTGAAAACAAAAGCATGGTATTGATAGACAGAGGAAGAAATGTAAACGAACGAAGTGCAATTCTAATTGAAAACGGAATATACAAAGGTTACGCCTATTACGATCTTAATTATCAAATTACGAATATCGACATCTTAAAAAATATTCTGGTCCCAATGCAGCATAACCGTGATGTAAAAAATATCATTCAGAGTTATATCCGCAAAAGCAAATCAATAAAAATACTTCAATTTTAACAAATCGAAACCTTCATTTTCTTTAAGGATATGAAAAATACAAAATCACAATACGAAATCTTTAGAGAAAAAGTCAAAATTGTTCTATATGGCACCAGCACCATATTGGGCCGAATGTTCGATTTAGTATTGCTGGGCTTAATTTTACTAAGCGTTCTATTGATAATGCTGGATACCGTTCAAGGTATCAGTTCTAAATATCACAAACAATTGTTGATATGCGAATGGATAATTACGGTATTTTTTACAATAGAATATATATTGAGAATTATTTCAATACAAAAACCCGTTAAATACGTTTTCAGCTTTTACGGAATCATCGATTTATTGGCTGTTTTACCCATGTATTTATCCATCTTTTTCCCAGGCGCAAGTATTTTATCAATTGTAAGAGCATTACGTTTTCTTCGATTATTCAAAATTTTGCATATTCCGCAAATCAACCATCAATCACTGCAGTTAAAAGAAGCTATAGAAGCCAGTAAAGAAAAAATTCTGGTATTCATTTATTTTGTTTTAATCAGCACCGTAATCATTGGTACAGTTATGTATCTGGTTGAAGGCAGAGAATCAGGATTTACCAGCATTCCGATGGGAATTTACTGGACAATCGTAACCCTAACAACAGTTGGTTACGGAGATATTTCGCCTCAAACACCACTCGGACAGTTTATAGCAGCGTTTGTAATGATTTTAGGTTACGGAATCATCGCCGTCCCAACAGGAATAGTTACTGCCGAATTTGCCAAAAGCAGTTTAAGAAACAATTCTGTAAGCGGTAAAAAAACATGCAGAAAATGCCAGTCTCAAGTCCATTTCGATAATGCAAAATATTGCTACGAATGCGGAACCGAACTGCCTAATAATTAATTTTAGAAGCTAATCCAGCTGTACATTACAACTCCTCCTTATATTTGTAATTTTTTAAGGCATAAAAGGAGCTTCCGCTGGTCGCTCTTTTACACCAAAAAAATTCAACAAATATAAGTCCGGGGTTTCCATTTCCATCTGGGCTAAAAAATATGAAATACCTAATCACTATTGTCGGGCCAACAGCTATAGGCAAAACAGCCTTAAGTATTGCTTTGGCACAACATTTTAAATGCGAAATTGTTTCTTGCGACAGTCGTCAGTTTTTTAAAGAAATGACCATTGGAACTGCAGTTCCAAGTCAGGAAGAACTCAATTCTGCCAAGCATCATTTCATTCAAAATAAATCTATTTTCGAAAATTATACCGTTGGCGATTACGAAAAAGAAGCTTTAGCCAAAATTGAAAAGTTATTTCAAACCAATGATTTTGTTATTCTTATTGGCGGTTCAGGATTGTATGTTGATGCCATTCTAAAAGGTTTTGATGAATTTCCAGAAATAGATCCAAATGTTCGCGCCGAAGTAAATACAAATTATGAAAAACTTGGAATTGAATATCTTCAAGAACAACTGAAAAATTTAGATCCAGAATATTATCAAAAAATAACTTTAGAAAATCCACAGACATTACAAAACCCACAACGAATGATGCGTTTTGTAGAAGTCTGCATTGGATCTCAAAAACCCTATTCTTCATTTTTAAATTTGAAGAAAAATAACCGAAACTTCACTCCTATTCTAATTGGTTTAGATGCCGACAGAGAAATCATTTACAGTCGAATCAACCAGCGTGTTGATATTATGATGAATGAAGGATTATTAAATGAAGCCAAAAAACTTTATCCCAACAAAGCGTTAAATGCACTCCAAACTGTCGGTTATAGAGAATTATTTAGTTATTTTGATGGAGAATTCACCTTGCCTTTTGCAATAGAAGAAATCAAAAAAAACACAAGAAGATTCTCCAAAAGACAATTAACGTGGTTCAAACGAAACGAGAACACCAAATGGTTTGATTACGCAACAGATAGAAAACAAATTATAGATTACATAGAAAATCTTCTAAAGTAAAATCAAAAGTCTTTTTTCTATACTCTAAAAACAATCTAAAAATCTAAAATTAACAATGCCAATATCTCCCAATTTTACATCAGTTTTAAGCAAAGACTGGGAAATTAATTTCACGCAGTGCACGCCAAACGGCTACTTAAAATATACCGATTTGTGCAACCTTTTACAATTAACTGCTGCAGCTCATTCTGAAGTTGGCGGAATCAGTTTTACCGATATGCAGGAATTTGATCAGGCATGGGTTCTAAGCCGAATGCGTGTCGAAATTACTGAATTACCAAAATGGCAGGATGTTGTAACTGTAAAAACATGGATTAACAGCTTAGAAAATTCACGTTCTGTTCGTGCATTGGAAATGTATATAAACGGAAAAAAGATTGTTGGAAGCGAAACCTACTGGGCTGTTTTTAACACCAAAGCACGTCGTCCAGAAGCATTGGCATTACCTTTTGAACATTTTGAATTGTTCCCGGAAAAAAGAGCAACAACAGAAGGTTTTTCTAAAATAAATATCAACCACGAAAAAGAAGCTGTATTCGAAAAAACAGTTTATTTATCCGATTTAGATATTGTAAACCACGTCAATAACGTAAAATACTTAGAGTGGTGTCTGGATCATGTCGATCCAAAAAGAATTATAAAACAAGAAGTAAAAAGCTTTGAAATGAATTTCATGAAAGAGCTTTCGTTACAAGATAATGTGGTAATTCACGAAAGCGAAGACGACGATCATACAACAGCGACATTCAGCATTACAAAAGACGAAAAAACGTGTTTTGCTTTAGAATTGCATTGGAAATAAAAGAAGTTTATAAATAAGTTTTCTTTCCTATTTTCCCACAATATTGTCATTTCGACGAAGGAGAAATCTCCACAAGAAGCTCTACAAAGATTGTACATTCGTTGCGGAGTTACTCGCGGAGATTTCTCCTTCATCGAAATGACAAACTTTATCTAAATATTCTTCATAGAACAAAAAAAACGATGCTAAATTGCATCGTTTTTTTTAAAATCATTTCGATTTCTTTTTAGAACCTTTCTTAGATTTCTTCTCTTTCTTCTTTTTTAACAAATCCATTTTACCTTTAATCCTTTTCTCAACTTCACTAATTCCTGAATCATAGTCATGTAGAATAGAATATAATTTTGCCTGCTTAATTTCTTTTAAGGCATCTTTGAATTTATGCTGTACTTCTAACAGAATTGCTTTTTTGATGTAAATCTCTGACTTATTGATCCCTTTAACCTTTAAAGCAAAATCTATTAATTTCTGCGCTTCTTCGTAATCTTCATTTAAAATCAATGTTTTTAAATAATACGGATATACTTCAAGTGCATGAATATTAATCGATAAAGCCTGTTGAAAATACGATTTCGCTTCTTCATAATTCATTAATTGTTCTGCCTGTATCCTTCCGTACAAACACAAAACCATCGTGTTTTTATCGTCATAAGAAAAAGCATAATCTAAAGATTCTATTGTCCCTTCAAGCCAAAACGGATAATTATCCAAGGCTTGAAAAAGGTATTTATCAGTTGTTTTCATTTCGTAAATCTTTTTTTAATTTCTGACGAGTTCCTTTGTAGCTTTTCTCAACTTTGTTCTTTTTAAAATCACTTCCGGTAAAAACTCTAATTGGGTTTCCACGCTCTACATTGAGCTGGTTTTCCCATTGTTTTCCTACGTGATTTTTAAGCTGAACCAGTTTTTCGTCATCTAGTTTTTTTAATAATCTTTCTTTAGCCAGTTTTTTGTTTTGGTGCTGCGAACGGCTGTCCATTGCCACAACTGCAATTCCTGTTGGAATATGTGTCGCACGAATTGCTGAACTTACTTTGTTTACATGCTGACCGCCTGCCCCAGAGCTTCGCATCGCCTGATATTGAATATCGTTTTCTGAAACTGATGCATTTTTCTGCTGTTCAATCTCAAAAACCCCAATAAACCAGTTTTTTCGTTTGTGCATTTTCCTAAACTGACTCTGACCAATCCACTGAATCGTTCCGACCCAAGATTTCACAAACTGGTCGACATTTTTTCCTTTTACAGAAATCGATGCAGTTTCAATCGTTCCATTTTCTTCTCCCTTTTCTCTTTGGAGTAAAACGACATATAAATCCTGATCTTGTGCTTCTTCCAAAACTTTTTTAAGCACTTGGGCAACAACCCAAGTGCATTCTGCTGGTCCGCGACCCGCTGTTATCTGAATTATTCTTTCCATTTCTTTAAAATTTTGAGCAGCTTTTCTCTGTTTTTGGCTGCTTTTACAAATTGTGGAAGTCTTGAAACCATAGTCCCATTACCACTACCATCATTGTTTCTTTCTCGTAAATCTGCTTTAATGTATCTTTCTAGATAATCGATATGATCAAGATTATAAGCCCAAAAAAGATTTCCATTTACTTCTTTTTGAAACCAAATTGGTAAATTATACCACATTTCTTTTGCTAAACCATTATCTGCTTTCGATTCTTCTTTAACTCTATATGATTTTGTTTCCCATTCCTCCTGAAAATCACAATGAGGACATTTAGTTTTATACGTTAAAGGTTTGTCTTTTAGCGGCTGAGATTGATATTCAAATTTTTCAAAGCAATTATTGCAAAATTCTTTTCCAAAAGCGATGTATCTATACACTGGTTCCTTCATTTTATAGAAACAATTTTTGCATTCAAAAACCATATTGTGACATCTTCCACATTCACATTTTTCCTTTAATTCTTCTTTCACAACTGCTTTTGATTCGCATTTTGGACATTTAACCAATATCTCATTATAAAAGCTTCCCAGCCATTTATTTTCATCTTGAAATCTTTCCATAATATTTAATTTTTAGCGGTCCATTCTAACAATCTTTGGCGTAAATGTTCCCAGCACTTCAACTAAATCGGTTTGGTTCGCCATTACTTTCTCGATGTCTTTGTATGCCATTGGTGCTTCATCAATATTGCCGCCAATCAAGGTTACATCATTAGCTTTCAAAACCTTTTTAATTTCACTTTGCGTAAATGTACTTTTACATTTCGCTCTCGAAAACAAACGTCCCGCACCATGCGAAGCTGAATTTAAACTATCAGTATTTCCTTTACCTTTTACAATGTAACCTGGTGCCGTCATCGAACCGGGAATAATTCCCAATTGTCCTTCACCAGCAGGCGTTGCACCTTTTCTATGTACAATACATTCCTGACCATTTACCATTTCTTTCCAGGCAAAATTGTGATGGTTTTCAATTGTAACCACTACTCTTTTTCCAATTGCTTTGGCAATTCGTCTGTGAATATCGTCATGGCAGGCTTTTGCATATTCTCCAGCTAAATTCATTGCCAGCCAATATTCCTGACCATCATGCGTATTTAAATCCAACCAAGCCAAATGCTGTACGTTTTTTGGTAACGGACATTGTTTTGTTGCCAAATAAGTATAATGCTTTGCAATGTTTGCACCCAAACCACGCGAACCGCTATGCGAGAGAACGGCAAAATATTCGCCTTTTTCCAATTTCCATTCGTTCTCCGGATTCTCAATTTTAGCAATTCCAAATTCCACAAAATGGTTTCCTCCTCCAGAAGTTCCTAATTGTTTGTAGGCCTTTGGTAAAAGATTTTTCAGCAATGGAATGTCCTGAAACTCGCTTTTATGAAAAACTTCATGATCGACTCTTGACACATGCGTTTCATACATTCCAAATTTTGTATTGTCTTTTAAAATTGCTTCTAACTGATGTTCTTTTCCTTTAAAATGAGAAGCTGGCAAATCAAAAATTGAAAGACTCATTCGGCATCCAATATCAACACCAACTCCATATGGAATTACAGCATTATCTGTCGCTAAAACGCCGCCAATTGGCAGTCCGTAACCTGAATGTGCATCTGGCATTAAAGCTCCAGCTACTGAAACTGGCAGTTTCAATGAATCATACAATTGGAATTTTGCCTGCTGATCAATTTCATTTTCACCAAAAATGGTAAAAGGTGCTCTTGTATTATTAAGCTGGTGCATTCTTACCTGAACGGGTTTAATTAAACCTTCAGCAACTTTTCCCCAAGTTCCGTTTCCTTCGTACTTTTCAGGATTTAGCAAAACATCTTTTGCTTCTGTTAGAATATATTCCTTTTTTTCTCTTTTTCTATATCTGTTTATCTGCCCTAAAGCGATATTTATTGAATTGTTCTTTGGAAAACCTAATTTAATCAGGTCTTTTCCAGTTAGTTTATTTCCCATTATTTATATCATTTCGTCTAAATATTGCTGATACAAAGTGTTTAGACTTTTATTTTTAATTGGGCTTGTCTCTTTTGGGTTTTCTTTTTCATAATAACTCCATTTCAGAGAACTGCCGTGTATTAATCTGTTTATTTTATTTCTTAAATTAAGATTAACTATGTAATTGTCAAGAATCTGAATTTCACTTTCCAAATCTGAATCGACCATTTTTGTATGCGTTATCATGTATGGGCTAACGCGAAGTACATAACGCCAAGGCTCATTAAACACATAATGAATTTTATATCGCTTGAAATTGCTGCACCAGCGTTCCCGCTTATAAAAATGTGCTTTTTCTTTTTCTGTCAATTCTAATTTTGGACTTTTCCATTCCCATTCAGAGAATTCTTTTACAGTTTGAATCTTTTCAACATATACGTTCCTTCTTTTTCTCTTTTTCTTTCTTTTAAAAGATTTTTCAGAAGAAAACTGCCATGTATTTATTTTTTCCAATAATGTTCTGTAAAATTCAGCTTCGCTAGATCTTGCTACATCTTCTCTCAGTACAAAACTGCGCTGCCATCCTTTTTGATAAGGATTTTCTAGCGGAATCAATGGTAAGTCTTTTCTTTTTTTCCAAAGTTCTTTTTCCCGTTTTCTTAACTGAATTAAATGTTTTTCAAAATCTTCCTTTACTAATCTTTTTTTCCTTCTTTTACTTTTAAAACGAGTACATAAAGCATACTCATCTACCGTATAATTTTCCATTAAAAAAATTACAGTTCATTAAATTACAAGCCATAAAGGCTTAACATTTTATCCTTTCGGATAAATAATAAAATCGGTTTTCGGGAAAATTTGAAGTGTCTAGAATAAAAAAAGCCCGAAACTAAATGTCTTCGGGCTTTTTTATATATCTAAAAATATATTTCTAAGATTGAAATAAGCCACGAAGAATAGCTGCACCAAATCCGTTTGGTGTAAAGCTTTGTGATGTCGATGTAAGTACAAACATTTTCTTCGTTTTTAAAAGGGTTATTATTTTTTTCGTGTGCAAATATTCAGAATTGTTTTTTGATTTTCCAAATTTATTTTAAAGAAAATTCTTCAAAAATAAATTATTCCTTTTTTAGAACTCATTAAAACCACAGTATATAATTGAAAACTAAATCTATAGCCCTGATAGAAGCGGTATCCTTTTTCTTGCTTCTTTAGCAAGAAAAAGATACAAGCGGATAGCAGGAAATTGCTCCTAATTAAAATTTAAATGAAAAATTCAAATTTAATTTGTTTTCTCAGGGTGTATACTTTTTATTCGAAACAAGATTATGCTGAATTTCTTTTTACTTTTTAGGCATAAAAAAAGCCCTGATTTCTCAGGGCTTATATTTTGCAGGTGAATTAATTATTCAGAAACTTTGCTCTTTACAACTAATCTGAAACCTTCTCCATGAATGTTTAAGATTTCAACATCTTCGTCAGATTTTAGATACTTTCTAAGTTTAGCGATGTAAACATCCATACTTCTTGAAGTAAAGTAGTTGTCATCTCTCCAAATTTTAGTTAAAGCTAATTCTCTCGGCATTAAATCATTTTCATGAAGAATAAGCATTTTAAGCAATTCATTTTCTTTTGGAGATAATTTTATCGGCTCTTCATCCTGGAAAGTCAAGAATCTTAATTTTGAATTTAAGTGGAATTTACCAATGTTAAATTCAAATTGTACTTGTTCTGCTTTTGTATCAGCAGATTTTCTTTGAATGATTGCTTTAATTTTCATTAATAAAACCTCTGAGTCAAAAGGTTTATTTAAATAATCATCAGCACCTGCTTTGTATCCTTTTAACACATCTTCTTTCATAGATTTTGCTGTTAAAAATATAATAGGCACTTCACTATTTTTTTCTCTAATTTCTTTAGCCAAAGTATAACCATCTTTATAAGGCATCATTACATCAAGAATACATAAATCATACACATCTTTCTTGAATTTCTCGAAACCTTCCATACCGTTTTTAGCTAAAGTAACTTCAAAGTCATTTAACATTAGATAATCTTTAAGAACCGCCCCAAAATTTAGGTCATCTTCTACTAAAAGTATTCTTTTGTTAGTATTTTCCATATTTTAATTTATTAATGGTATTTTTATTATAAAGGTGCTACCTTTTCCTTTTTCGCTTTCAACATATACTTGTCCATTGTGATCCTCGACAATTCTTTTTACATAAGCAAGACCTAAACCGTGTCCTTTTACATTATGGAGGTCTCCTGTATGTTCTCTATAAAATTTCTCAAATACTCGTTTTTGAGCTATCTTACTCATTCCTAATCCATGATCTCTTACTTTTATCAGGATCATATCTTTTACATTTTCTGTAAATATTTCAATTTCGGGAGTTCCCGGCGAATACTTTATAGCATTCTCTAAAATATTAACTAATACGTTTGTAAAGTGCACTTCATTAATCAAACATGTTGTTCTTGCTGCATTATAGTGTTTTACAACCGTACCTTCTCTGTCTTCTAAAATTAAATTTACATGCTCGATTGCATCGTCAATAATATCAGTTACTACAGTTGGTTCTTTTGTAATATCAAGTTCTCTTTTTTCTAATTTAGAAATACGGAGTACATTTTCAACCTGGGCATGCATTCTTTTATTTTCATCCCTTATCATTTGAAGATATCGATAAACCTTTTCTTTATCTTCAATTACTTTAGGGCTCCTAATAGCATCTAACGCTAAATTAATCGTTGCAATTGGTGTTTTAAACTCGTGCGTCATATTATTAATAAAATCGGTTTTGATTTCAGAAATATGTTTTTGACGCAGTAACTGATTTAATGCACTTGTGTAAGCAACTATTATAATTAATGTAAATACTATCGATAAAATAGTAATACTTAATAACTCAGATAATAAAAATTTCTTTTTATTTGGGAAGGTAACTGATAATTCATATCGGCTGTTTCCTTCGTTATCAGTATATATCGGAATATTATATGTTGCTTCTTTGTCATAGTGAAATCCATCCGATTTAATTTTGGTTGGAACACCGCTGCTGTAAATTCCGTATTCGAATTTGGTTTTAACACCATATTCTTCTAATTCCTTTTTTAAAAGTTTATGCAGTTTATCTTTTGTAATTCGGCCTTCAATGGGGGTTAATGAAGCAATGTCTTTATACTGAATCTGCTGCTGAACTTTATTTAAAATATCTAAACTTCCGGATTTTTCAATTTTAAGGTCCGGAATAATACTCTGACCTAAACTATTATTATCAATTCCGTTGTTGTTATTATAAACTTCTGTTACTCTTTTAGAACTGAAATTTTTAAATCTTTCGCTGCTGAATTTTTTATTAAAAAGAGATCCGTCTATATCGTAATCTTCAGAGCTTAGAGTATTAGAATAAACAATTGTTTTATTTGTTTTTGTGTTTCTTTGTACATACAATACTTCAAGTAAGTCTTCCTTTTGTGGAATTTTACCGGTACTGTCTTTTATACGGTTGTATTTGTCGTAAAAACTGTATTCTTCTTGCTGCTCAAGTTTATCTGCAACATTTCCAATTACTTGTGTAACGTGGTATTTAAACTGTTCTTCATTATTTTTAAATGAAGAATTGAACCAAAATACCTGTACCAGAATTATCCCTATTAAGGACAAACTCATCAATAAAACAAGTATTCTAAAAAATAATTTATTCATCGAAACAAAATTAATATTTTAACAATATACTAAATAATACATTAACCAAATATTAACATTTAAGACTGTTTTTGTTTTATTTTCAAAATTTTAAGAATTTCACCAACTTCTTCTCGCGCAATTTTAAGATTACTGTTATTAATTACAAAATTGCTTAAAGAAATTCGTTTTTCGTCATTCCACTGCATTTTCATTCTGCTTAAAACCTGTTTTCTTGTAGAATTGTCGCGTTTCATTACTCTTTCAATTCTTATGTCTTCAGGTGCTGTAACCGTAACTATATAATCAAATTCTTTATACTTGCCGCTTTCAAACAAAATAGCTGCTTCATATACTACAAAATCCATTCCTTTATTTTGTAAAAGCCAGGATTGAAAATCTTTTTTTACGGCAGGATGAACAATTGCATTTAACTTTTCTAATTCTTCTTTATTGTTAAATACTATTTCGGCTAATTTTGACCGGTTTAAAACATTATTATCAAAGAGCGATTCTCCAAAAGAAGTTTTTATTTGATTTATAATTTCTGATGACTGCATTACCTTTTTAGCTTCATCATCAGCAATATAAACAGGAATTCCTTCTTCTTTAAAAAAACTGGCAATTGTTGTTTTACCGCTTCCTATTCCGCCGGTCAGGCCAATTATTTTTGTCATATTATATTTTAAAAAACATACGTGGAAACGCTTCTTGTGGTTTTTTCTTTAATAAAATCACTTTTACAAAAGATTCCAAAAATCCTGTTCCGTAACCATAAAATTGTTTCCAGACAGCAATTACTGACAAATATCCAATTTTGATACTTTTATTCTGAACACTCGCTGTAAGAAAAATTATAACGAAATATACAAAATATAATTGTAATAAAATATCAATATTGAAAATTAACAATAAAAAAGCTAATAATAACCCCAGAATAAAAACAGTAGGAAAGAAAAAAGTGAGTTTATTATGTTCTGGATACCAGCTGTTTAAAATAGGTCTTGCAATACCAAATTTCTTTACCTGAATAGAGAATTTTTCCCAGTCAATTCTGCGTTTGTGATACACAAAAGCCTCAGAAAACAGCCTTGTTTCAAATCCTAAGTTCCATAAACGGATAGATAAATCCGGATCTTCGCCTGGGTGTATGTTTCCGAAACCTTTTGACGCTTCAAAAGCTTTTTTAGAAATTCCCATATTAAAGCTTCGGGGCTGAAATTTATTTATCTTCTCAGAACCGCCTCGAATTCCACCTGTTGTTAAGAAAGAAGTCATGGCAAAATTGATTGCTTTTTGAATGTTTGAAAAGCTTTTAAGAGCTTTATCAGGACCTCCAAAACAATCTACGTATTTTTCATCTAAAGCTTTACGGACTTCGGTTAAATAATTTGGAGGAATAATACAATCTGAATCAAAAATGATAAAATAATCACCTCTAGCTTTCTGCATCCCAAAATTTCTTGAATCACCCGGACCTGAATTTGGTTTAAAGTAATACGAAATATTCAATTTCCCTTGATACGTCATCACTACATCTTTACAAGGAATAGAAGAACCATCTTCAACAAGAACAATTTCAAAAGGTTCGTTGTAATCAGATTTTGTAAGGCTCTCTAAAAGTTCATCAACTTCATCTGGACGATTATACACTGGTATAATTAAAGAAAAAATCATAGCGGGAATGCGGTTTTAAGTGGTCTGTTTTAAACTTTATAAAATTTTAACAAAGATAAGTTATATTCATAAAAAAACCACCAACTTTTGGTTGATGGTTTCTTCTTGTTTTATATGTATTTTTATTTAATACTTTCGATATTAACTACTTCATTAGTATCTGCTTTGTAGTCTACTCCGGCGAATTCAAATCCGAATAAATTCAAGAAATCGTTTCTGTAACCTGCTAAGTCTCCAATAGATGGAAGTGTTTCTGTCGTAGCTTCTTTCCAAAGTGCAGCAACTTTTGCCTGAACGTCTTCGCGCATTTCCCAGTCGTCAATTCTAATTCTTCCTTTTTCATCAACAGGAACTTCAGAACCATTGTATAATCTGTCTTGGAATAAACGCTGAATCTGCTCGATACATCCTTCATGAATACCTTCTTCTTTCATGATTTTGTATAAAAGAGAAATATATAACGGAATAACCGGAATTGCAGAACTTGCTTGTGTAACCAAAGCTTTATTTACAGAAACATACGCTTTTCCTCCAAGAGATTTTAAAGTATCTGTAATTGTAAAAGCTGTAGCTTCTAAGTGATCTTTTGCACGGCCAATTGTACCTTTACGGTAAACCGCCTCAGTTAATTCTGGCCCAATGTATGAATAAGCGATTGTTGTTGCGCCTTCTGCTAATAAATTTTCATTTTTTAAAGCATCAATCCACATTGCCCAGTCTTCACCGCCCATTACAGCCACTGTATTTTCAATATCTTCTTCATTTGCCGGAGCAATAGAAACCTCAGATACGTTTCCTGTATGGAAATCAACTGTTTTATTTGTAAAAGTCTGTCCAATTGGTTTTAGAACTGAACGATGCGTAACTCCTGTATTAGGATTTGTACGTACTGGAGAAGCTAAACTGTAAATAACTAAATCTACCTGACCTAAATCAGCTTTGATTAAATCTAAAGTTTCTCTTTTAATTTCGTTTGAAAAAGCATCTCCGTTGATACTTTTTGCATATAAACCTGCTTTATGAGCTTCTTTTTCAAATGCAGCAGAATTATACCAACCTGGCGAAGCTGTTTTTCCTTCAACCGGCGGTTTTTCAAAAAACACTCCAATTGTAGCAGCATCTGATCCGAAAGCACTTGTAATTCTTGAAGCTAATCCGAAACCAGTAGAAGCACCAATAACTAATACTTTTTTTGCTCCTGCAATCGCACCTTTTGATTTGATATATTCAATTTGATTTTTAACATTTTGTTCGCATCCCGCCGGGTGGGCTGTCAAACAAATAAATCCTCTCATTCTAGGTTCTATGATCATACTTGTTTTATTTATTCGTTAATAAGCTATTTATTAGATAAATGAGGGCTTATTACCGTTTGTTTACTTATTTTTTCGATGACAAATATAAAGTATTTCTTTAGTTCAACAAGGCTTTAGCGTGATTTAAAGCCGAATCAGAAACGACTGCTCCGGATAACATTTGAGCAATTTCTATAACTCTTTCATCCTGAGACAACAGCTTCAATTCTGACTGTGTATCATCATCTATGGTTGCTTTTGAAACTTTGAAATGCGAATCGCCTTTTGCTGCAATTTGCGGTAAGTGTGTGATGGCAAAAATCTGCATTTTAGCACTCATCTCTTTCATAATCTCTCCCATTCTGATGGCAATTTCTCCAGAAACTCCTGTATCAATTTCATCAAAAATTAAAGTAGGCAGTTTTGAATATTGAGCCAAAATTGCTTTTACAGCCAGCATAATACGAGACATCTCTCCTCCTGATGCTACTTTTTTCAGCAGACCAAAATCAGTTCCTTTATTGGCCGAAAACAAGAATTGTAATTCATCTTTTCCGTTTTGGAAATAGGTTTCGGATGGTAAAAGTTCGATATTAAAACGAACGTTTGGCATTCCTAAGGTTTCTAAAATCGAAATTAACTGATTTGATAAAACCGGAATGGCATTTATTCTATTTTGATGAATTTTAGCCGCAAAAGCATCTAATTCACCCGCTTTTTCTTCGATTGCTTTTGATAATGTTTCGATTTCTTCCTCGATATTATCTAATTCAAGAAGTGTGTTTCCTAAATCTGCCTGAATTTGAAGCAGCTCTTCTACAGATCCTGCGTGGTGTTTTTTCTGTAAATTGAAAATCAACTGCAGTTTTTGACTTACTAATTGCAATTGCTCTGGATCGTTTAGCAGCTTTTCTGAAGCATTTTGCAGTTCTTTTGAAACATCATCAAATTCTATTGATATACTGGTTATTCTATCAAATAAACTTTGATATTCAGTAGAAAATGGCGCAATCTTTTGCAAAGCCGTTTTAATTTCATTTAAATTATGAAATACTCCAAACTGCTCTTCGTTTGCGATTACAAGCGATTTATCAATTGATTCTTTAATGATTTCGACATTATTCAGTTTTTCAAAATCAGCTTCTAATTCTGCCTGTTCTCCTGATTTTAATTTAGCCGAAACCAATTCATTTAATAAAAATGTATTGTACTCCTGCTCTTTTCCTGAATCACTTTGTTTTTTCAATAAAGCATTCAGTTTTGATTTTTCTGATTTATAACTTTTTAATAAATCCTGATAAGACAAGATAATATCGTTATTATTTGCAATAGCGTCAATTATCTTAAACTGAACTGTTTCGTCTGATAATTCCTGGGTTTGCTGCTGTGAATGGATATCGATTAAAAACAAGCTTAAATCCTGCAGTTCCTGAAGATTGACAGGACTGTCGTTTATAAAGGCACGAGATTTTCCTGAAGGCAGAATTTCACGTCTGATTATGGTTTCGTCTTCATAATCGAGATCATTTGCTTCAAAAAACTCTTTTAAATTGTATTTTGAGATTTCAAACTGCGCTTCGATAACGCATTTTTCTTCTTTATTTTTTAATGAAGTAAGATCTGCTCTTTTTCCTAAAACAAGCCCGATTGCACCTAAAATAATAGATTTCCCAGCTCCTGTTTCACCTGTAATTATAGAAAATCCTTTTGAAAAATCGATAGAAAGTTTTTCAATCAGCGCATAATTTTTAATTGACAGTGAAGTAATCATAGAGGAAAAAATATAAAATAAAAGTGATACGAAGAAAGTAAAAAAAATTAAGTTTTTAAAACTTAATTTGAGACCATTTGGTTGAATTTAATGGAGAAACTCTATTTAAAACATCGGTAAGATCTGTAACCGGAATACTTGGCCCTCCTGAAAATATAGAAACTATTTCATCTGATTTGGCATCAAAAAATACTCTTGTTAAAAAGGCATTTGGTCTAACTGAATTTAATTTACCAATAAGCACAACAGAAGATTTTATTTTTTCTTTTGCTCCTTTTAAATCATCACTCATAGTATCTAAACCTGTATGATACAAGAAGCTTGTTTGACGCAAATCTGCAAACATTGGAGAAAGCATATCGTTTATTAAATAATAACGATTCTGAAGTCCATCAGTTTGAGTCCATCCTTTAAAACCTCCCTGCTGCGCTACGTTTGCAATGTTTTGAGCGGTTTCAAAGTATTGATTTCCGGCTCCTGATTGAAAAGTATCAGCATCCATTCCTAAAATTACATAGCTGTAAAATGAAATTACAGATACTAAATTTGATTCGTAAACAGAAGGATTAAACAATAAAGGTTCGTACTCAGTGTATTTAAAATTAAAATCTTTATCGTTAAAATTAAAAACCGGAGATGAGTATGTTGAATTAAAAATTAATCGCGAGGATTGTATTTGTATTGTTCCCGAAAATTGATCTGAACTGTAAGACGACAATGTAATATACATTGAACAGTTAATTCGTTCGTTTTGTTTTAACACAGTTCCTGTCCAGTCTGTTTTATTAACAAACTCAGATAAAGAAGTCTGCAGGGTTTTAAACACCTGCTGATTTGCATTAGGAAGTCTTTCTGTGTTTACAGTAACAGTACAATTTAGCTGCTGTGCCTGAGTTAAGCCAAAAGTCAAAAAAACTAAGAAAGTAAGTATCCTGTTCATACAAATAAAATATTATTTTTAATAGCATAAATAGTGTTCCTATTTTTTGCTTTTAGACTACATTTTAAACATTACAATTTTGAAAAATGTAAAATTACTTTATTCAAAATATCTTGAGCTACAAATTCTTTTGCCTTTAACTCCATTGGCTCGATTTTAAAATCTTTATCAATAAAAGTAACTTTATTGGTTTCTTTTTTAAAACCTGCGCCTTCATCCTGCAAAGAATTTAGAACTATCAAATCTAAGTTTTTTTTCTGAATTTTCAACTTAGCATTTTCAATTTCATTTTCAGTTTCTAAAGCAAAACCAATTAAAAATTGATTTTTTTTGATTGCTCCTAATGAAGATAAAATATCTTTTGTCTTTTCCATCTCAATAGAAAATTCAGCTGCATTTTTTTTAATTTTCTGCAAAGCGACTTCTTTCGGCCTGTAATCTGCAACTGCGGCAGCGGCGATTGCTGCATCAACGTCATTAAAATATTCATGACAAGCTTCATACATATCTTGCGCAGAAATTACATTTACAACTTTAATCGATGCATTCTTAGCTTTGTAATGCGTTGGTCCTGAAACCAAAACAACTTCTGCTCCAAGATTAGCCGCTTCATTAGCGATATCAAATCCCATTTTTCCTGAAGAATGATTTCCTATAAAACGTACGGGGTCTATCGCTTCGTATGTCGGACCTGCAGTAATTAGTATTTTTTTTCCTTTTAAAGGCAATTTACTCTCTAAATCAGCTTCTAAAAAAGCAATAATATTTTCTGGTTCTGCCATACGGCCTTCTCCAGATAAACCGCTGGCCAGCTCACCGCTTTCAGCCGGAATCATAATATTACCAAACTGTTTCAGGGTATTAAAACTAGAAATTGTAGAGGGATGTTTGTACATATCCAGATCCATTGCCGGAGCAAAATAGACTGGACATTTTGCTGATAAGTATGCAGCAATTAAAAGATTATCGCTGTTACCAGTCGCCATTTTAGATAATGTATTTGCTGTTGCAGGTGCTATCAGCATCAAATCGGCCCAAAGACCTAATTCGACGTGATTATTCCATACAGCATCTTCATCATCCTGATTAAAGAAATTGGAATGTACTGGATTTTTTGACAGGGTAGATAATGTAAGCGGGGTTACAAAATCCTTAGAAGCAGGTGTCATTATCACTTGGACATGTGCACCTGCTTTTATAAAAAGTCGTACTAATGAGGCTGTTTTATACGCTGCAATTCCACCAGAAACTCCCAGTAAAATCTTTTTACCGTTTAAAACTGACATTATTACTATATATTATTTGTTTGAGTTTCTGTGGTAAGTTTTACCGTCTAACCATTCCTGAACTGCTAAAGCGTGAGGTTTTGGTAATTTTTCGTAAAATTTAGAAACTTCAATCTGCTCTTTATTTTCAAAAACTTCTTCAAGACTGTCATTATAAGTAGCAAACTCTTCTAATTTCTCAGTTAATTCTTTTTTAATTTCAGAATTAATCTGGTTTGCTCTTTTAGCCATAATGGTAATTGCCTCATACACATTTCCTGTTGGCTCTTCAATAACTGTTTTATTGTAAGTTATTGTGTTAACAGGAGCATTCGTCTTTTTTAAATCCATGACTTTATTTATTTAGTAAATTTTTGTAAATCTGTTTCAACTCTGGCATTCATTTGATCTGCCTTTTCTTTGTACTTAGTATCGCTTTTATATTTCATCAAATTAGCATATGCTGTCTGTGCTACATGTAAACGTTCTTCCATTTTTGATGGTACACTGTTTATAGCTAATTGGTATGCTGAATCATATTTATAAAACAAAGCGTCTTCTTTTAGAGGTGTTCCGGGAAAATCAGCAATAAAATTATCAAATGCAACTAAAGCTGATTTGTAATCTGAAATTGTGTTATATCCTTTAGCATTCTCGTATGCTTTTTTCTCTAATTTTCCGTTCAAAATCTTAACAGACTCATTTGCCTGAGCTAAATATTCTGAGTTTGGGTAATTATCAATAAAAGCCTGTAATTTATCTAAGGCTTTTACAGTATCTGCCTGATCTAAACTGTAAACAGGTGCTAATTTAGAGTAGCTGTAAGCTCCTAAAAATGCTGCTTCCTGTACTTTTTCGCTTCGCGGATATCCAGAAACAAAACTTTCAAACTGATAACCTGCTAAATAATATTGTTTTGTCTTGTAATAAGACTGAGAAAACATATAAAAAAGCTTTTCCGCCTGAGGTTTACCTCTATAAGTAGGTGCCAGTTGTTCAAAAAGACGGATCGCCTTATTGTATTTACCAGCATCATACATTTTTGTCGCTACTTCGAATTTTGCTGCGACATCTTCATTTTTTAGAGCTTTTTGATACTCACTACAAGAACAAAAAAGGGCAGCAACAATTAATAGAGATACTATTTTTTTCATTTTTTTACTTTTATTATGATTTCTTTAGACATTATGCCAAAGCAAAACCACACCGAAGTTTCGGTGGCAAATTTAGGTATTAATTTAGCGACTGCAAAATAATTTTTTAGTATATTAAAATACTAACACTTTAACAATTATTTAATGCTGTTTTTTACAAAGTCATTTATTCTTTCTGCTAAAGATTCATCTACAGAAACTAATGGAAGACGAACTGTGTTCTCCGTAATACCAAGTGCCTGAAACACTTGTTTGATTCCGGCCGGATTTCCCTGCTCGAAAATCATGTCGATACAGTCTGATAAAAAATATTGCGTTTTAAAAGCTTCAACTGCTTTTTTATTCAATCCTAAACGAATCATTTCTGAAAATTCTTTAGGATAACCTTGTCCAATTACAGAAATTACTCCTGCACCACCGGCTAAAACGATAGGCAGAGCGATCATATCGTCTCCAGAAATTACAAGAAAATCTTTTGGCGCATCTTTAATAATTTTTAAAGCCTGAGCCATATCTCCTGCTGCTTCTTTGATAGCTACAACATTATCAAAATCATTAGCTAAACGAATTACGGTTGAAGGCAGCATATTGCTGGCAGTTCTTCCCGGAACATTATATAAGATTACAGGAACCGGAGATGCCTCGGCGATAGCCTTAAAATGCTGGTAGATTCCTTCTTGTGTAGGTTTATTATAGTATGGTGAAACTGAAAGTATGGCTTCAAAAGCAGAAAAATCTCGTGTTTTTAATTCCTCTACAATCTGCATGGTATTATTACCTCCAACTCCAAGAACTAAAGGCAGCCTTCCTTTATTAACATCAATTACGGTGTTAATAACCAACTCTTTCTCTTCTGCTGTAAGGGTTGCATTTTCTGCAGTTGTTCCCATAACAACAAGATACTCAACTCCTCCATCAATCGAAAAATTAACAACGCGCTGCAATGCTTCGATATCTACTGAAAAGTCTTTTTTAAATGGAGTTACAAGCGCAACACCCGTTCCTATTAATGATTGCATATTTTGATTTATAATTTTATTTTAAACTTTTTAAATATCTAAACAATTCTGAAATGAAAAGTTTATACTCTGCTGTTGTCGTTTCTATCATCCATCGATTTAGTTTTTTATCGACTGATGAAAATCCTACTTTAAATTTTGCTTTTGATTTGCTTGTGAGCATCATCAAAATAGGTGTTTCAACTTCATAATAACTAATCAAAAGATCAAATTCTGTATCTATAAATTCACTTAAAAATGCTTCGGTTACCTGCCCTCTCCAGTCTATATGTTTTCTGCCAAAAGTGGGTTTTGAATATATTTTTTTCTTTTTGAACTTACGTCTGTACGCGACAATTTTTATATTTTCTTCGGCAATTCCATTCGATATTAATTCTTTTATCAGTTCTTTTGAATAACGAAATTGTGTTTCATCTACCAATAAACCAACCGTTTGAATATTGCTGGTAAAGACTTCGTTTTTGACAATATTCAAGTTATTTTTTAATGATTTTTTTACAAAAAATTCCTTTATATAATTTAAAAACATAGTACTTTTACAAATTACAAAATTAATTATTTAAGCCGCATTTAAAATGGTAAAACTAAAAAAGTATAACCGATTTTTAAAACTTTTTGTTATATTCTTAACACTATTTTCAATAATCTCTTGCAGCAACAAGAACTATAATTTAACGAAAATAGAAGGAAAACAGATTCCGGTTACAGAAAAAGGTACCGAAACTCCTGAAATTGAAAAATTTATTAAGCCTTATCGTGATCATATTAATAAAGATCTGGACAGTGTTCTTGCCTACTGCCCTGAAAATTTAGATAAAAACTCGGGGAAATGGCAGACTACTATTGGCAACATGCTTGCTGATGCTTGTGTACAGCGCGGTGATATTATTTTTAAATCCAGAGAAAACAAAACCATTGATTTCTGCCTTTTAAATTTTGGAGGTATCAGAGCTGGTCTTCCAAAAGGAAATGTTACCAGCAGAAGTGCTTTTGAAATTATGCCGTTTGAAAATAATTTAGTTGTACTGGCATTAAAAGGTGAGCAAGTTCTTGAAATAGCTTCTTATTTTATTAAAACACAAAAAGCACAGCCTTTATCTGGTATGACTTTTACTATTGCAAAAGATAAAACTGTTAAAAATATTTTGATACAAGGCAAACCTTTTGATGTAAACAAAACATATTATGTTGCTACGAATGATTATTTAGCAAATGGTGGTGACAATATGAGTTTTTTCGCAAAAAACACACAGAAATTTGATTTGAATTATAAACTTCGAAATGTGCTGATTGATTATTTTAAACAAGTTAAGACAATCCCGATATCAAAAGATATTAGAATTACAGAAGAATAAACAAATCAAATTAAGAAAAAATAAAAAGCGCTTACGCAAAAAATATACAAGATGAAAAGAAGAGAATTTATCGAAAAAACAGCTGCAAGTACTGCCTTATTAAGCTTAGGATTGTCTTTGAGCAGTTTTGAAACTAACGATATTAAACACTTAACTGTTCTTCATACTAACGATGTTCACAGTCATATTGACCCTTTTCCGGCTGATGATCCTCGTAATCCAAACAAAGGCGGTGTTTCTCGCCGTGCAGCACTTATTGAAACTATTCGTCAGGAAAATCCAAATGTGCTTTTATTAGATGCTGGAGATATTTTTCAGGGAACTCCGTATTTTAATTATTACGGCGGTGAACTTGAGTTCAAACTGATGAGCATGATGAAATATGATGCTTCGACAATTGGAAATCATGATTTTGATAATGGTCTTGATGGTTTGTATGCTCAAATGCCTCATGCGACTTTTGAATTTATAAATTCTAATTACGATTTTAAAAATACGGTTATGAACGGCCTTGTTAAACCGTATAAAATCTTTAATAAAAACGGAATTAAGGTTGGTGTTTTTGGTGTAGGAATTGAACTTCAGGGTTTAGTTGACAAACAATTATATAAGGAAACTGTTTATAATGATCCTGTTGAAATTGCTCAGGATATGACGCAATTATTAAAGAAAGAAGAAAAATGTGATTTGGTTATCTGCCTTTCGCACCTTGGGTATAAATATAAAGATGAAGAAAATAAGATTTCAGATTTAAAATTTGCTGAACTTACACAGGATATTGATTTGATTATTGGCGGCCACACGCATACTTTTCTCGACAAACCTACAATTGTAAAAAATAAAGCAGGACAAGAGGTACTGGTAAACCAGGTTGGATGTTACGGAATTAATTTAGGCCGTATCGATTTTTATTTTGATAAAGATAAAGCACACAGCAATCAAGCCAGATCAATTGTTGTATAAGGCTCTTCGTTTCTTTTTAGTTTTTTCAAGAAAATATTCTACCATAAAATAATAAGCTAGAATTTGTGTTACATCGCGAATTAAAACCAGTACAACTGAATAGGAAAAGTATTGATTGAAGATGTAAAATATATCCGAAAATATATAACTTACTGCCATTAGGGACATTAACAATGTAATAAATGTCCCTTTGGTAATGTAACTTACAAATGAAAAATAGCTTATTAAGCTTAGCACAATTCCGTATAATATATAAATTATATTGAAATTCTGCATATTATCAAATTTCATACTGAGGACAGAAATAAGCAGATAAACAATAAATACGACTACTATTGAAATTGGCAGTATGTCTTTTTTTACGAGTTTTATTCTTTCGTGTTCTCTTATAAAAAGGAGCAGGATTAATGAATATACAATAAGAAAGCTTATTACACCGCCAATCTCTGAAACCTCAACATCCATCAAATCAAAAACCTGCCCAATAAAGCAAAACAGGAATATTAAACCCTCTGTCTTTTTTATTTTAAATTCATTACTGATGAAAAAATAAATAAAAATAGCGGGTAATACTATTGCTTTGGCATAGATAGCCATGAAGTCCTGTTTAGTACAATCAAATATGATTGTAAACAGTAATGACAAGAAAAATAAAATCAACGATGGCTTATTCGCTTTCATTAAGTTTGGTTATAAATTCGTCTTCAGATAGTATAGGAATATTTAATTTTGTTGCTTTTTCTAATTTAGCTGGTCCCATATTATCTCCTGCTACCACAAAGTCGGTTTTTGCAGAAATTGAACTTCCTACTTTTCCTCCGTTGTCTTCGATTGCTTTCTTTAATTCATCTCTTGAAAATTGGCTGAAAACTCCTGAAACTACAAAAGTTTTTCCAATAAATTTCTCGGTAGCATTTGGGTTGACTCTTTCTACGGTTTCAAACTGAATACCGTATTTTTTTAATCGTTCGATTATGATTTTATTTTCTTCGTTTTCGAAAAATTCGATAACGCTTCTGGCAATTCTTTCTCCAATTTCATCAACCAGAATTAAATCCATTAATGAAGCCTGGCTTAAAGCGTCTATGTTTTTATAATGTTTGGCTAGCTTTTTGGCTACGGTTTCTCCAACAAAACGAATTCCAAGCGCAAAAAGAACGCTTTCAAATGGAATTTCTTTTGATTTTTCTACACCGTTTACCAAATTTTCAGCAGATTTTTGTGCCATTCTTTCTAAATGAAGAATATCTTCTACTTTTAATTCATATAAATCTGCATAGTTGTGAACTAAGCCGTTTTTGAATAATAAAGCAACGGTTTCTCCTCCAAGTCCTTCAATATCCATTGCTTTTCTTGAAATATAATGCTGGATTCTTCCGATAATCTGCGGCGGACATCCATAAAAATTCGGACAGTAATGGTTGGCTTCTCCAGCATTTCGAACTAATTCAGTCTCACACTCAGGACAATGTGTTATGTATTGTGTAACTTCTGAATTTTCTGGACGTTTTTCCAAATCTACGGCAATAATTTTAGGGATAATCTCTCCTCCTTTTTCAACAAAAACGGTATCATTTATTCTAATGTCTAATTTTTCAATTTGATCTGCATTGTGAAGTGAAGCTCTTTTTACAATAGTTCCTGCCAGCTGCACAGGTTCTAGATTGGCAACTGGAGTAATAGCTCCTGTACGCCCAACCTGATACGATATTGATTTTAATTTTGTTGAAGCCTGTTCTGATTTGAATTTGTAGGCAATGGCCCAGCGTGGTGATTTTGCCGTGTATCCAAGTTCTTCCTGAGAATGAATGCTGTTTACTTTTATAACAACACCGTCTGTCTCATAAGGTAATTTATGGCGGTGAACATCCCAATAATCAATAAAATCAAAAACTTCCTGCATACTGTTTACCAGTTTGGCTTCATTTGGCACTTTGAATCCCCATTTTCTGGCCGATTCTAATCCTTCAAATTGAGTTTTAAAAGGAAGATTATTTCCTGCAACAGTATATAAAAGACATTCCAGAGGACGTTTCGCCACTTCTGCACTGTCTTGTAATTTTAAACTTCCGGAAGCTGTATTTCTTGGGTTTGAATATGGGGTTTCTCCAATTTCGATTAGTTCCTGATTCATTTTTTCGAAACCGGCAAAAGGAAGGATTATTTCTCCTCGTATATCAAATCTTTCTGGATAATCTCCTTTTAATTTTAACGGAATAGATTTGATGGTTTTAATATTATTGGTAACCTCATCTCCCTGAAAACCGTCGCCGCGTGTAAGCGCCTGAACTAATTTTCCGTTTTGGTATGAAATGCTGATTGAGGCTCCATCGTATTTTAATTCGCAGGTATATTGTAAATTAACGTTACCTAATACACGCTGAATTCTGTTTTCCCAATCCATTAGATCTTCTTTAGAATAGGAATTATCAAGCGAATACATTCTGTATTGGTGCGCTATTGTTTTGAAGTTTTTTGTTACTGATCCGCCGACTCTTTGTGTTGGTGAATCTTCGTCAAAAAATTCAGGATGTTTGTTTTCTAAATCCTGCAGTTCTTTTAATTTGATATCAAAATCGTAATCAGAAATTGTGGCGTTATCCAGCACATAGTAATTGTAATTGTGCTGATTAAGTTCTTCTCTTAATGTTTGAATGGTTTCCTGAATATTCATATAATATTAAAATAATGCTGATTTGATTTGAAAGTAATTTGAATATCAAAATTAGGATTATTTTAATTCAAAAACATTAAAATTTGAAAGTTTTATAAAATCAAAAATCAGGCTGCAAAATATGCGGCCTGATTTTCTCCTTGTCCATTATTCTTAAAAAAGAATTAAAAAAAACCAACTTCCAAATGGTTTCTACGTTCTATACTTTTATACTGATAATCAAATTATTAGAGTGCAAATATAGTACTATTTTTGAATAATGATAAAGTCAGAGCGTCTGTTTAATAAATGTTCTTCTTCAGTACATTTCACTCCGTTTTTACATTTATTGATTAATCGGCTTTCACCGTAACCAATGGCACTTTCAATTCTTGAAGCATCAATGCCTTGTGAGAGAATATAATCTCTTGTTGACTTGGCTCTGTTGTCTGAAAGTTTTAAGTTATAGGAATCTTTTCCACGAGAATCTGTATGTGATTCTATTTTAATTTTAATGTTTGGAAATTTCTGCATGATGAAAACAACTTTGGTCAATTCTTCAATAGCTTTTGGCGTAATATCGTATTTGTCATAATCAAAATAAATAGGCTGAACATCTACCATTTCTACGCCTCTCTTTTTAACTACCAAATCGTCGTAGTTGCTTAGTTCGAAGTTGACATCTTTTATTTCGCCTTCGTTTTCTTTTGTTGTTTCTACTGTTTTTTCGTCGCTGCTATAATTTGGCTTTGCCGCAATCATATTTACAACTTTATTACATGGAACAACAATTGCATACTTTCCTTCGTAATTGGTTTTTGTTTCTCCAAGTACTTCTTTAAAAGAGTTGTAAGCCATAATGGTAACATCTGTTAAAGGAAGTTTCGTTTTTCTGTCAACTGCAATCCCTGAAATACTTTGGTTGCAAACGGGTTTACCTTTTACAAATGAATAAATATCATCATCCCCTTTTCCTCCTGCTCTATTTGATGAAACATAACCATAAGTATCTGCTTTATCAACAACATAAGTAAAATCATCTTTGTTACTGTTTATTGGTGCGCCAAGATTTCTAGGGGTTGTAAAATTTCCATCGGCTAAAAATTTGCTTTCGTAAACATCTAAATCACCTAAACCATAATGTCCGTCCGAAGAAAAATACAGCATTCCGTTTCTGTAATAAGGAAAAAGCTCATTTCCCATTGTATTGATATTTGGTCCTAAATTTAATGGAGAACTCATTGTTCCATCGGCAGCAATTTTTACCACATACAAATCGGTTTCACCAAAACCTCCCGGCATATCTGATGCAAAGAAGAGCCATTGTCCGTCTTCGCTTAAACAAGGATGTCCAACTGAGTAATCGTCATTGTCAAAGAAAACATTTTGAGGATTTTCTAACTTATTATCTACAATTGTGCCTTTTACAATTTGAAAATTGTTGACTTTATCTCCATCGACTACCAATTTATTTTTCTTTACAATGTTTGTCGAATAATAAATGGTTTTCCCGCTTGGATCGAAACTTGCCGTAGCTTCGTGATATTTGCTCATGACATTTGGAAGAAAAAGTTTTTCATTAAACAAACTTCCATCAGCCGGATTTCTTTCTGAAACATATAAATTCAAAAAAGGCTGATTGTTCCATGTATAGAGTTTTTCACTAAATTTAGTAGTATCTCTTGCTGATGTAAAAACGATTTTATCTCCAAAAAATGTTGCTCCAAAATCAGATTTACTGGTATTAATATCCAGATTTTTAATCTGATAAAGCGATTTTGATTTTGCTAAACTGTCCAGCTGTTTCTTTTGGACAACATAACGGTTGATCTCTTTTTTATCGCCTTTTTTATCGAGATATTCTTTTGTAACTCTATCAGCTTCATCATAATCCATAACTGCTTTCATAGATTGAATGTAACGCAGATAGTAAATATCGGTTAAATTATTTCCCTGAACTTCGTATAGTTTTTTATACCATTTAAGTGCATTTCGTGCATCTGAAATAAAGTAATACGAATCGGCAGCATTTTTTAAGGTTTGAGCCGTAGGATTTTTGATGTTCTGCAAAATTTCTTCATAGGCTTTTGAAGCATTGGCATATGAATAATTTCTAAACAAGGCATCGGCTTGTTTTAAATTAGTCTTTTGAGCAAAACTAAACGTAATGCTCAAGACTAAACTCAGTATATATAATTTTTTCATATGTTTTGTTTTTAGAAGAATCGAGGAGACTTGATTTTGCTTTGATTTTTGTTAAGCGAATAACGCAGGATGAACTCATGTGTTCCATCGTTGTATTTATTCAATCCGCCTACTGTATAATCAAAAGCATATCCGAGATAAAAACTTGGTGATATTTGAAAACCTGCCAAAATACTGATCGAATCATCTGTTCTGTATGATCCTCCAATAACAAACTTTTCATTAATCATAAAGTTCGCCGATACGTCAGCAGTAAGCGGTGCCCCATTTACTGCTTTTACTAAAAATGCTGGTTTGAACTTTAAATTTGGGTTCAAATCAAAAACATAACCTCCCATTAAATAATAATGTAAACGATCATAATCTATAGATTCCTGAACATCATCATAATAGTTGTTTTCTATAAAGCTTGGAATTGAGAATCCTAAATACCATTTTTCTGTATAATAGTAAACCCCTGCTCCAACTGCTAATTTCATCTGATTGTCGATATTTTGATTCAAAAGAACGTCTGTATTATCATAATATCTTCCTTTAGACCAATCGATGTTCAGCATTCTCATACCTGCTTTAAGACCAAATGCTAATCTTTTTTCATAACCCAGAGGCAATGAATAAGAGAAGTTTCCGTCAAGGTATAATTCGTTTGAAGGACCAATTTTGTCATTGACAATACTTAATCCTAACCCTACTTTTTCGTTTCGAAGCGGGCCATGAATAGAGAATGACTGTGTTTCTGGAGCTCCTGAAATTCCCACCCATTGTGAACGGTGCAAAAGTGTTGCTTCTAATGTACCGGTAGACCCGGCATAAGCCGGATTTACCGCCATTGTGTTATACATATATTGTGTATACTCGGGATCTTGCTGTGCACTGGCACATATTGTAATAAAAGAACATATTAAAATGAAATACGTTTCTAATGGTTTTATATATAGTTTCATAACGATACTTATTTAGTTTAATTAATTAGATGATTAATTGAAATGCTTATCTCATAATTGATAACCATCCTTTTTTAACCGTTCCATCTCCAATGGTAATCACATAAAAATAAGTACCTGTTGGCAGCATATCTCCTCTATTTACAACTCCGGATACATTTGCTGTTCCGTCCCAGTCGTTTTCATAATGTTGTTTGCTGTAAACTAATGCACCATATCTATTAAATACTTTCAATTCATTGTTTGGATATGATTCGATACAATCAATTCTAAACAGATCATTTGCGCCGTCATTGTTTGGTGTAAACTCGTTGTAAACTGTTAAACAGATTGGCTCTACTGAAGCTGAAGCTGAATTGTTTGCCACATCAACATCTAAAGGAGTTGAAATCTCTATAGCAGCAACATTTAGATAATTTCCGCTTGGCAATACTTCTGCAACTATTGTAAGAACCAGACTCTGACCTGAGGCTAAAGCAGGTATTGTCCAAAGCTGTGTTGCAGGATCGTATGTACCGCCTGTTGTATTAAAGCTTACTAAATCGTATCCGCTTGGCAGTATTTCACTAACTATTGTGTTTATGAAACTTCCCTCGCCTACATTATTTACTGTTATAGTAAACGTTACATGTTCTCCAAAATTAGGAGTCGGGTTATCTACTACATTGGTAATTGTGATATCAGAACAAGTTGCCACATTTACATTTAGGAATTTCGTTGTGTTTTCGTTACAGTTGTTGATGTAAGAAACCTCAACTCTTCCCGGACCAATATCTGACCATGAAACTGTTACAGTTCCGTCTGCATTTCCTCCACCTGAAAGAATAGTTCCGTTTGTAATTGTCCAAACATAATCTGATTTTCCATTTGCAATTGAATACGTTACACCTTTGAAAACACATGGAGTATCATCATTAGTTGTAAGCTGCACTAAAGCATCATTTTCAAAGTTTACTGTAATACCTAATCTTCCGGCACTTTCGCAGCCATTAGTTGTATTACTTAATAAAGCTGCATAATATGTAGCTGCTGTAAGTGCTGTATTTGGTGCCAATGGTATTCCTCCTGTCGCTGTTGCGTAGAAAACTACATTTGGTTCGTTTACCAAAATACTTGCAATTGTTGGAAGTGCTGATAAGCAGAATGTTTGTGTTGTTTTAGGCGTTGTAACAGTACCCGGAGTATTTACAGTAACGGCAACGGCTAATCTCACTGGATTCTCACAATTTATTGTGCTTGCAACTGCACCGTAATAAGTTCCTGTTGCTAAAGCTGTTGTTGATGGAATCGCTGTTCCGCCTGTTGCTGTGCTGTACCAGATTACATTTGCTTCATTTACCTGAATACTGGCAATTGTTGGTGTATTCAAAGTACAGAAATCTTGTGTTGTATCAGTTGTTGTCGGTGTTGGACTTGGATTTGATACTGTAACTGTTACTACCAGACGAGTTGAGCTTTCGCATCCCGTTATCGGATCTACAATATTTCCGTAATAAAGACCTGATACTAAAGGTGTGTTTGCTGGAATTGCTGTTCCGCCTGCAGCACTGCTGAACCAGGTTACGCCGCTTTCATTTACCTGAATATTAGCAACTGTTGGTACTGCTGTTGAACAGAAAGTTTGAGAAGCATTGTTTGTTGTTGGATTAATTGTATTTCCAACAGTAACCGCGATTGGTAATCTCACGCTGCTTGAACATCCTGTTGCTGGATCTAATATTGCGCCATAATAAGTACCGCTTGCTAATGCTGTTGTAGAAGCAATTGGTGTTCCTCCTGTTGGAGTGCTGAACCAAATTACATTGGCTTCGTTTACCTGAATACTAGCAACAGTTGGTGTAGTTCCAGAACAGAAAGTTTGAGAAGCATTACTAGTTGTTGGCGTAACCGGATCTGTTACGTTAACTGATACTGATAATCTTGTGTTACTTTCACAGCCTGTAGCCGGATCACTGATCGCTGCGTAATATGTACCGCTTGTTAAAGCTGTTGTCGATGGAATCGCTGTTCCGCCTGTTAATGCTGTATACCAAACAATGTTGGCTTCATTAAACTGAACACTCGCAAAAGTTGGTGCATTTACCAAACAGAAGTTCTGAGTTCCAGCTGTTACTAATGTTGGTGTACCCGGATCGTTAACATTGATCGTTACAGCTAATCTTACTGCGCTTTCACACCCTGTTGCCGGATCGCTGATTGCTGCGTAATATGTACCGCTTGTTAAAGCTGTTGTCGATGGAATAGCAGTTCCGCCTGTTAATGCTGTGTACCAAACAATATTGGCTTCATTAAACTGAACACTGGCAAAAGTTGGTGCATTTACCAAACAGAAGTTTTGTGTTCCTGCTGTTACTAATGTTGGTGTTCCCGGATCATTAACATTGATCGTTACAGCTAATCTTACTGCGCTTTCACAGCCTGTTGTTGGATCGCTGATGGCTGCATAATAGGTACCGCTTGTCAATACATCTGTAGATGGAATAGCAGTTCCGCCTGTTAATGCTGTGTACCAAACAATATTGGCTTCATTAAACTGAACACTGGCAAAAGTCGGTGCATTTACCAAACAGAAGTTTTGTGTTCCTGCTGTTACTAATGTTGGTGTACCCGGATCATTAACATTGATCGTT